>Ga0182024_10002962_pt1 | contig 41321 bp, 43 predicted proteins | sample P32metaG_FD_120480 | JGI IMG/M metagenome (GOLD analysis project Ga0182024, IMG submission 120480) | Permafrost microbial communities from Stordalen Mire, Sweden - P3-2 metaG (Illumina Assembly) | ecosystem: Environmental > Terrestrial > Soil > Wetlands > Permafrost | place: Sweden: Stordalen...
CCGGACCAAGGCTGCCACTGGCAGTAAGTGAGCCGACGAACCTATTCCTTGATGAAATAGATCCCCCAACTCGCGTCCCCCATCTGCCTGCTGACTCGACACGCACGCGCACCGAAAGGACACCACTCTCTCGGCCAATTACTCACACGCCAATGGCATCAGTGGCGCCACCTGGTCGTTTAGTATTCCGCTAGCGATTTTTGACCGAAACCAGGGCAACATCGCGCAGACACGCGTTGCGATTTCGCAAGCGCAGGAACAGCAGAAGGCGGCCTCCGGGCAGGTGCTGACAGACGTTAGAGACGCGTTTGTGGCTGTGAAATCGAATGGCCGCGTGGCGCAAATCTACGTCTCAGGCGCCCGCAACGACGCCAAGCTAAGCCGCGATATCAGCGAATACTCCTACCGGCGTGGCGCCCTGGCCCTGCTCGATTTCCTGGTCGCCCAGCGCAACTATGATGCCATCGAATTGTCCTACCGCCAAGCCGTGGCGGCTTACCTGACTGCAATTGAGCAACTTCGCCAAGCGGTAGGTACCAGGGACTTGCTTTGATTCCTGGACTTCCGGGACCTTTGTTTCACGGCCGTACTATCGAAATGATCTTATGACGAGAGAAGAGATTCGCGCGCGCATTGAGGAGATCGGTATCATCCCAGCGGTACGCCTGTACTCCCACGACGACGCCCTGTTCGCTTCGGAAGCGATTAGTAGCAGCGGCATCCCCATTGTCGAAGTGACCATGACGGTTCCCGGTGCCGTCGAAGTGATTCGCGAGCTGACGAAGCAGAATACCGAGGTCCTGGTGGGCGCCGGCACGGTGTTTCGTGTGGAAACGGCGCGCCGCTGCCTGGATGCGGGAGCTGCCTTTTTGACCACGCCGGGACTCGATCTGGAGATCGTCAATTTCGCGTTAGGGCGCGAGGTAGTGGTCTTCCCGGGCGCCTTGACACCCACTGAGGTCATGGCCGCCTGGAAGGCCGGCTCCGATTTCGTGAAGGTCTTTCCGTGCGCGGCCAACGGCGGCCCCAGCTACATTCAGGCTCTCAAGGCGCCATTCGCGGATGTCCCCCTGATTGCCTCCGGTGGTGTGAATCAAACCAATGCCGTCGACTTCATTCGCGCCGGCGCGGTGGCGCTGGGCATCGGACGAGACTTGATTCACCAGGATGCCATCAGACGACGCGAGCGGGGCTGGATCACCGAACTGGCGCGGCGCTACCTGAACATGGTCAAAGAGGCGCGCGCCATACAAAAGGAGGCTAAGGTATGATATGCAGACCGGCGGCCGTTCTGGCGGGGTTGGGAGTTTTTTCGGCAACGCTGGCGTGGTGTGCGGAGGAAGCCTTCCCGCATTCCTTTGAAACAACTACCACTGAGCGGACGAGTTTCTCTCCCGGCGGCACCATTCGGCTGATCGGTTCCTACGGCTACTTGAGCGTGGATGGATGGGACCAACCACAGGTCGAGATCACCGTCATCAAGTCCACCGATAATTTCTTTGAACCCAGGCAGGAGGAGGAGGCGAAGCGGCGGCTGGATCTCATCCACGTCACCACCGAACACACCTCCGCAACCGAATTGTCGATTACGACCACCCGTCCTCCGCGCCATAACACCTGGGCGCACCTCTTGCCGCGGACCACGACGGAGGGCGTGACCGTGGACTTGCAGATTCATGTGCCGCGCGATTCGCGACTGGTGATCCACCACGATATGGGGTACCTCTGGGTGAGCGACGTGACCGGCGAGATCGAGGCCGACAGCCATACGGGCGACATGATTGTAATGCTTCCGGATCCGGGCCCATATTCGATCGACGCGAAAACCCACTTGGGCAGCGTCACCTCCGATTTTGCGGGTCACGGGATCAAACAATTCGTGTTTGGCACGAGCTTCGCGCACGATGCTGAGAGCACACCCCGTCGGGTTCATCTGCGCATGGGCCGTGGAAGCATCACCATCAAGCAGAGTCCGCCGCCCGAGTTCGCAACCAAGAATTGAGGAGGTTTCTTGAAATCGATACCCCATGTCGCGGTTTTGCTAGTTCTTGGGTTCTCCGCATTCACGCAACTGGCCCATGCCCAAGAAGTGGACGGGTATGTTGGATTCGGTACTGCCCGCGCCAGTTCCAATGGCCACCAGATTGACACCTTCGGTGACGGGAACCTGTATGCGACAGGGAGCCTTGGTGGCGCATTTACCGATTGGGGCGTCAACGGGTTCTTGGGCAAACAGTTCGGAGTGGGTTGGACAGGTTCCTGGAAGTTCTCTTCGGGGGCCTATGCCGGCCTCGGGTATCACGCCAATTTCCAAGTCTTCGATGGCATCTACCAGCCGGCTCCACTAAGCACCAAGCGTTTCGCGCCGGAGTTGCGTGCCGGCATCGGATTCACGAGTGTGAAGTTCGACTACAACGACCCGGTGTCGTGCAGCCAGGTTCCGGGGTGCCCGGATGCGCGATTTTTCTTGGCTCACCTGGGGGGCGCCGTGCGCTTCTATATTACAGACCACCTCTTTTTGCGCCCGGCAGTCGATGTTCACTATGTGCACAACTTCTACCCTTTCGGGAGTAATTGGGTACCCCGGTATTCGATGAGCCTCGGATATAGTTTCGGGAGGGATTGAGTTATGCAGGAAAAGATGATGTTTATGCCTTTTTCATGCGGGTCGGTCCATTCTGATCTTGGAGAGCGAAATGCCGTTGCAACCCACTAGCGTCCTGGTCGTCGATGATGAATTTGTTCTACGGAAGGCGCTGCGAAAATCTTTGACCGCAAGTGGCTTTGCCGTGGAAGAAGCCCGCAACGGCGAAGAAGCTTTGTCTGCCGTCCGCCAGCAGCCATTCGATCTGGTCCTGCTCGACATTAATATGCCTGGAGTTGGCGGAGTCGAAGCCTGCCGGAAAATTCGCGGTCTGGCGCCTCAAACCGGAATTGTCATGGTTACTGTCCGCGACACAGAGAACGATAAAGTGGATGCGCTGGAAGCGGGGGCGGATGACTACGTCACTAAGCCATTTATGCTCCGTGAACTGACGGCGCGCCTCCGGGCCATCGTCCGCCGAACCCACGCCCTGGAGGGTGCCAAGCCGGCCGTGTTAGTGGCGGGCGAACTGGAGGTGGATGTCGAGCGGAATCTGCTGCGACGGGCCGGTGAACCGATCCATCTTGCCCCGAAGGAATTCGAGTTGTTGGTATTCATGATGCAGAACCCGGGTGTTCCACTGACGCGTGTCCGATTGTTGCGCTCCGTTTGGGGCCTCGAATACGGCAACGAAGTGGAGTACTTACGCTCGTACGTCAAGATGCTCCGCAAGAAGATTGAACGCGATCCCTCCAGGCCGGAGTACATTCTTACGGAACCTTGGATTGGCTACCGTTTTCGCAACCCCTCGGACCCGAACGCTCCTCCCGTCCCGGATTACGACTTATAAACCACTCGCAGAGATCCGTCGCCACCCAACCAAAAGCGCTACTCCGACTCCATTCGGCTTGCTTCCCACTTTGTTCATGATTCTTTCATCACTATGCCTTTCATGCCTTTTTCACGAAATACCCGGACAATAGACTGCAATACCAGAGGTACACCGGTTCCTCGTCACGAATCGGGATTCTCCGACCCACTGAAACAGCCGGAAGTGATTGCGGGCATCGCCTTCAGCGCGTTGGAGTAGAGTCCCAAACTATGAATTCGCGGCGGGGGAAACATGGCACCAAAGCCAGTCAGAGTGTTGATTGTCGATAACGATTCCGTTATGCGCAGGGCGTTGCGCAGTTCTCTGGCCACGCACGGGTATGCAGTCGAAGAAGCCCGGTCTGGGGAAGAGGCTGTCGCGGGAGCCGAACAGCGGCCTCCCGATCTGGTACTGCTCGATGTGAATATGCCGGGCATCGGCGGAATAGAAGCGTGCCGGCGGCTGCGCTCGATCGTTCCCCAAGCGGGAGTCGTAATGGTCACCGTCTGCGACAGCGAGGAAGACAAGATTCAAGCTCTGGAAGCCGGCGCCGACGACTATGTCACCAAGCCCTTCAGCCTTCCCGAACTGCATGCCCGGCTGCGCGCCATTACGCGTAGACTCGGTGCACAGCCGACTGGGGCTGTACTGCGGGCCGGCGACCTCGAACTGGACACCCATCGCAGCGCTTTGCGAAAAGCAGGAGCCGAGGTACACCTTTCCCCCACGGAGTTCGCCTTGCTCGCATATTTGATGCAGCACACCGGCGTTCCCATCGAGCACACTCGACTGCTGCGGGCCATTTGGGGACCCGAATACGGTTGCGAACTGGAGTACCTGCGCACCTATATCAAGCGCCTCCGCCGCAAGATTGAACGCGACGCGCTGCACCCGGAGTATCTGTTGACGGTGCCCTGGATGGGTTATCGATTCTGCGATCCAACCGGGCCAGCAGTCGATCTTTGGGCTGCCAGCTAGGACACAAGTGACTTCGGTGACAGGGATGTTCATGACTTATTCACAACTTGTCTTGGACAATTACCCAGAGACTATGCTCCGCGAGAGGGCCCGGTGAACATCGCTCGGATGAGTCTGCTACAGCTGCGCGCCGCAATTCAGAACGGCGAGGTTTCCTTTCCGGCTCAGGTCCCCACGTTCGCATGCCAATCGCGGGCGGATGTCCAATGGCGCCTGGTCGAGCTCTATTTCGTGCGCAATTGGTCGTGCTGCCAGGTCGGAGAGCGGTATGGCGTGACACTGGAGCGGGCTCGCCAGCTCATCAAGAATTGGGTGAATCGCGCCATGGCGCTGGGATATCTACAAGAGATCCCGGCGGTGGCCCCGGCCTTCGCAAAGTTGGCCCTGCGGGAGGAACAGTTGCCAGCCGCCCCACTCGCTATCACTCCGGCGTTGCTGTCCGGGCCTATGGGTCACCAGACGGGAACGCGTAGCGGCGCATAGAATTCGCCGACCAATCATCACCAGCCAGGTCGCTGTCGGCACCAACAAGATCGCGATGAAATCCCCTAGGGCTTTACTACTTTATGAAGACGAAAACGACTGCGAACTGCTGCGCGGTTTGATTTTACGGGAAAGCTGTGAGGTAGAGCAGGCCCCTTTCGAAACCCAAACTGATGCCGCGCCAACCGCGGGCTACTGTCTCGTCTTATTCGACGTAAGGCGCCCGACCATGCACCTGCTGGACGTCATTCACACATGGCTCGATGAGCAGCCCGGCACGCCGCTGGTGGTAATCGGCGGGCGCACCACACAAGTGGATCGCATCGCCGTGCTGGAAGCCGGAGTGAACGCCTATTTGACCAAGCCCGTGATCGTCCCGGAACTGGCAGCGAGGATCCGTGCGGCGCTACGCCGCTTTCGGTCCCGAGATTTACCGCGACGCCAACTCCCACTCGGGGCAGACACCCTTGATCTCGAGGCGCGAGCCATCAGAGGACCTGGCCACAACGTCCGCCTTACTCCGACCGAATGCGCAATCCTCGAACACCTGGCATCACATGCGAACCAGACCGTGCCTGGCACCGACCTCGTGAAGATGCTGTGGGGGGCCGACCCCCAGAAAGGCGTTCATTCCATCCGCCTGTTCATCAGGAAGTTGCGCCAGAAGTTGGAGGCAGATCCTGCAAATCCGAAGTATCTGGTCACGGAACCCAAGGGTGGTTATCGCCTTCAGGTTTCCCTCGGACCCCTCGGTGACTCCTAAATGGCGAAGCCTTCTCGAAGCAATGACGAATCGCGGAGATCAATTTTTTGTATGGGCGGATTTCTCTACGTTCATGACTTTTTCATATCTTTGACCCCATACTGTATGAAACATGAACCGCTGACGGAGGGGAGTAGTAAAGAGTGATCGCGCGCATTGCGGATCGCTAAGCTAATTCCCGCCATCCCCGGTCCAGATATTTAGCACGACCTCTACACCATCGGTCGCTGTGGAGTAAGCCATACCCATGTCAGGTTAGGCGTCGGCTCACCTCGGCTGTGCAGCGCCGGCATCAGCGGACAACCGCATTCAGGGTCAAAAATCTAGATTGCCAAAAGGAAGGAAGCATGAAAGTCAAAAGGACGAAGTGTGTGATTGCCCGAGGTGTGCTGATCGTAGCGATGTTTGGTGGTCTGGTGGGGTCGAAGGCGAATGCGCAAAGTGCGCCATCTCAACAGGCTACGGACCAGCAGGCAACCGATCAAAAACCGCAGGCCGACGTGATCAACGAACTGGACGCGATGAAGAAGCGCGTCGAGGAGCTCGAAAATAAGTTAAAGAACAACGCCCCGAAAGAAGAGCCGGCAGCGGCCCAGCCGGATACGGCGGCGGATCGAACTGCAGGGGACAAGCCTGCGGATCCCAATTCGACTCCAGTTGCGGATCTGCGCCCACCGGCGGATGGGGCGGCTCTCTCCCCGCAAGCGCCTGCCACGCCGGCGCCTGCCACTCCGGCTCCCGATGCTCCTCCCCCGGTTGACTTACAAACCCCTTTCGCGTATGCGGATTTCACGTGGATGCTCTCCAATTCCCGCAACCACGACGAGGTTCTGGACGGAAAGTACTTCTCCGGTGAGTTCAGAGTCGACACCAATTACATGTACGACTATAACCACCCGATCGATCATACTCTCGATGGAACCACCGAGGGTGAGCGGACTGGAGAATTTGTCATTCAGGCCTTGAATGTGGGCGGAGACTTTCACGCGGGCAACATGCAAGGACGCATCTTGACGCAGTTCGGCGCCGTTTCCACGGCCGTGCCTCGCAATGATTCCAGCTACAGCCAAGGCCAATGGCAGCTCAATGACGCCTACCGGTACTTGTCCGAAATGTACGCCGGTTACCACATCAACTTCATGCACGGCCTCAACTTCCAGGTGGGTGACTTCCTGTCGTTCATCGGTCTGTTCAGTTACTACAGTTTTGATAACTGGACCTACCAACCGTCCTACGTGTCGTCGAATACGCCGTGGTTCTTCACCGGACTTCGGGCGCAGTGGTTTCCCACGAACAAGCTGAAGATCGAACCTTGGCTCATCAACGGCTGGCAGACCTATGCCAAGTACAACGGCAGAGAGGGAGTGGGCGGGCAGATTCTGTGGCGGCCGACGGGAAACCTCGACTTTGTATGGAACACCTACACGCTCGGCCGTGACGTTTTGGGTAATCCCAACCGCTCGCGCTATCACGCGGACTGGAGCCAGGAGTGGAAATTCTATGAGAATCCGAAGAATCTCATACATCGGGCGGGGGTGACCATCACGGAAGACTTCGGTTGCGAAACTGGCGGTGGCGTAGTTTGTACGCACGGCAACAGAGACGGCCGACCGCCCGCGCAAAACTTCGTCGGCATCATGGCCTATAACCGGTATTGGATCTACAAGGACATGTTCTCGTTTACGGTCGGCGGCGGTGTGATGAACAATCCCGGCCGTTACCTGGTTCTTCTGCCGCCGATCAACGGCGCGACCGCTACCACTGGCTCGCCCTACTTTACGGAGAATCCGGGCGATCCGTTTAAAGCCTACGATTTTCAGGTTAGCTGGGATTACATGCCAAGCCAATGGGTGACTTGGCGCGTTGAATTCACGCAGCGCGGCACTAACGTACCCTACTTCGTGGGACCTGGAGGCATAACTCCCCAAGTAACCCCGGGACTCTATGTGAATACCGGCGACCCTACGCAAATCATCCCGGGCTTTACGCCGGACCTCCGCAAGCAGGAGCGCCGGTGGATTTTCTCCCTCATGGTGAAGCTCTAACATGGAAGCAGGCCACTGTAATCTGGTGGCCTGCTTAGTTTTCCGAATGGAGGCCCAGATCTTATGAATCGACTAACGAAATCCTGCCTGCTACCTTTGTCCGTGGTCTTGCTGATGGGTACGGAACCGTCCTGGACCAGCAAGCCAATTGCGCAATGGACTCTGGGAGATGCGAAACAGGTGCTTTCCAACTCTCCCTGGGTGAAGAGGGCGACGGTGCAGCTCCTGCCCAAACGAAACGAGGCTTCCCGTCGCGACGGGGGCTTAATGGGCGGCGGCCAAGGAACCGGTTTCGAAGGCTTCAGCTTGACATCCGCTCTCACGGGCATTGGCCATTCCAGCCAATCTAAAACGCGCTCCAAAAAAACTCCGCCGGTTATGGTTCGCTGGGAGAGCGCTGCCCCGGTGCGCACAGCGGAATCCAAGGCTGAAGAGACCGACATCCCCGATTGGGAAGGCGACTTTTATGTCGTCGCCGTATACAACGTTCCCAGTCCCGCGGGAGAAGCCACTAACAAGACTGAATTGAAGAGGACGGCTTCTTTACAGCGCGATGGGAAAAAAGAGCTGAAGCCTGATCGTGTCGAGCTCGAGCCGTCGGGGAACAACTTTGTTACTGTCGTTTACTACTTTCCACGTTCCGAGGAAATCAGCAAAGAAGATAAGCGCATCGAGTTGGTCGCACAGATCGGCCGGCTATTGGTTTCACAATCTTTTCATACCGAAGAGATGCGGTTTCAGGGTAAACTGGAACTCTAGCAACCGCGAGGTAGTGCATGCTAAAGTGCCGAGTTCGTCCTTTCTTACCGGCTTTTGCCTCCGTAGTCCTATTGATGGCTGCGGATTCATCTTGGAAGACTAAGCCGACAGCCCAGTGGACCGAAGAGGATGCCGCCCAGGTCCTCACTAAATCTCCATGGTCGAGGCAAGTGATAGCCGGAGTTGCCCGCAGGGAGAGCGAAGACGAACTCAGGGACGGCGGAAAGATGGGACAGCCCACTGGTGTAGGCTACGATAACGTGGACCCCGAGGGTAGTGGGCCAAAGCTGCCATCGAGTGCAACGGCCGCTATCTTTACCGGAAGCAATGTCCGTAGCGCCCGATCCCTCGTCCAGTCCATGAAGTTGAGACTTCGTTGGGAAAGCGCCCTCCCTGTCCGCATCGCGGAGCTAAAATCCCGTGAGATCGAGCCGCCCACGCTGGAAGGTGAAGGTTATCGGATCGCTGTCTATGGCATTCCCAACGGAGACTTTACGGGCGATCCGAAAAAGTTGGGCGATCCGCTGAAGGAAGAAGCAGTCCTGAGGCGCGAGGGGAAAAAGGATGTCAGGCCGTACCGCGTCGAAGTGTTTCACCGTACCGACGGCGCGGCGGTTGTCTACTTATTCCCGCTGTCAGCGGAGATCACGCGGCAGGATGGGCACCTGGAATTCGAGGCGCACATCGGGCGCATTGTGGTGGCACAAACCTTCAATCTTGAGGAAATGCAGTTCCAGGGCAAGCTGGAACTCTGACTCGCGTTCGGGACGCCCGAAAGCCCATTCTTTTCAACTTGTCGGCGTGACCATACGGTCCCGCTTATAGAACCCATACCAATTTCCTTTTGTGCGTTCATGACTTTTTTATGGCGGCACAGCCATACTGACTCGAAAGGCCGTAGAAAAGTCATGAAGACACTGGGGGCGCGTAAGGGCCTACAGTGCTCATTGCGAACGGCAAAGACTGCAGCCACGCCCGCTGCTATCTTGCAATAGCTGGGAACAGAAATTCCCGAAACTAACGGCGCCTAGCATCGACTCCGTCGTGATCCCTCGTCAATTGATCATCCAGTTCCGCCGGAGGAGCGCATTCGCAGTTCGCGGAGACACAACAGAAGATGAGAGCTTTCAAATTGAGTCAAGGGCGAGGTCTTCTGATGCTACTGGCTTCAGCGAGCCTAATGGCGCAGTCGCTCGCTGGTGCGGATGCCGCACCGTCCGCGGATGAGCCGCTGCTGGCGCAAGCCACCGAGCCGGTGGACAGCGGCGCTGCCTCCGTAACGAGATCTGCGGCGTACGGATCTTTGCGGGGAGTTATCCAGGATTCTCATGGCGCGCCGCTCGCCGCTGTAAGTGTCGCGATCCAAAGCGCAGGCCAGACCCGCCATAGCCTGCTGAGCGGCGATGACGGGAGTTTCGTGATCAATGACCTCGACCCGGGGTCCTATCAATTGATAGCCTCGAAAGAGGGTTTCGCCCAGTCGACAGCTAATGTGCAAATTGCCGAGAGGCAGACTGTCCTCGCTACTCTTGCGCTGGCGACTGCGAGCGCCGGCATAGTTCCGCTAGCCGCGGAGGCTCCTTCCGGCTCCGGCCATGGTTTCTTCTATCGGTGGGCCAAGGCTTATTGGGACGACTGGCATCCGAGTGCTTCTGCTGGAACTGACCCTGCACCTGCCTTTCGCGGGTTTCCCGCTCCCGAATCTAGTCCTCCGTATCCGTTCACCGTGTGGCCTTATGGCGGTTCGGTTGTAATCGGTCAGCCGTGGACGCAAGCCGGCCCATTGATGACCGCAATCTGGAGCAGTAAGCACGGCGACTGGTGGAAGAAGAGCCGCATTCAGATGTACGGTTGGAGCGATTTCGGCATGAATCTGAGCACTTCCACGCAAGCCGTGGGCGGCAAGTACGCCAACGCACCCGCTGCCTACAATCAAATACCAAACTCGATCCAACTGGATCAGTTCGCCTTCTACATTGAGCGGCAGCCCGACACTGTGCAGACGGATCACTTTGACTGGGGCTTCCGCTTCACGGGCTTATATGGATTCGATTACCGCTTTACGACGGCCAATGGATACTTCAGTCAACAACTCCTAAACAACCCCAAAGCTGATGGCACGATTGGCAACGCATACGGATTCGATCCCGTAATGGCCTATATCGACCTGTACTTCCCGCATGTTTTCCAAGGCATGAATCTCAGATTAGGCCGCTATGTTTCGCTACCGGACATCGAAGCTCAGTTAGCGCCCAATAACTACACCTATACGCACTCACTGCTGTACGTCTACGACTGTTACACGCAGACTGGAGCGAACGCTACCATCAAGCTGAGCAACCACTGGATGATCCAGCTTGGATTGTCGCCTGGTTGCGACACCGCGGCATGGAGAAAGGGTGCGGAGTTGACCGGGAATGCATGCGGAATCTATACCTGGCGCACCGGCGCCGATAACATTTACGTCTGCGGGAACTCTCTGAACAATGGCAGGTACGGCTACAACAACCTTGCCGCTTACTACTTCACCTGGTTTCATAAGTTCAACAGCAACTGGCATACGGGGACGGAATCCTGGTATCAATACGAAAGTCACACGCCAAACATCTTCAACCCGGCTGCAGCTTCTCTTATTGAGACCAATGCCAATGGCGCCTGGTGCGACAACCCGACCGAGCTCACCTGCTTCGCGCCCGAATGGGCCATTCTCAACTACACCAACCGCCAGCTCGGGAAGCGTGACTTCATCAGTCTTCGCAACGAGTTTTTCGATGACCTCAAGGGCCAACGCACCGGCTTCAAGACCAGATATGTGGAGAGCGGCCTTTCCTGGAACCATTGGATCGGATCGACCGTGACCTTGCGGCCCGAATTGCGGTGGGAGCGCGCCCTGGATTACCCTGCGTATGATGGCGGCCACCGGCAGAATCAATTGATGTTTGCTGCCGACTTCCTTTGGTTCTTCTAGTGGCGCGTTTTAGAATGAGCGGCTCGTTGTGATAAACTTAATCCCCGGTCGCCTTTGCTGAGGTTTGCGATCTGACCGCGTTCACCCGGCGCGTGCACCCGGATTTCGTTTTCTTTCGGGGCCCCCGCTGCAAGGTTCCGGAGCGCTAGCCGACCTCGACGGCCATCTCCGGACTTGGCATTTTCTTTCCGATGATCTATGCATCGTAATCCGGCACAGGTGGAGCGTCCGGGTCCGATGGGTTCCGAAAACGGTAGCCAACCCAAGGCTCCGTAAGAATGTACTCCGGTCTAGAGGGATCGCGTTCGATCTTCTTGCGAAGCATCTTCACGTACGAACGCAAGTACTCCACTTCGTTGCCGTATTCGAGGCCCCAGACAGAACGCAATAATCTCGCGCGCGCCAAAGGAACACCCGCGTTCTGCATCATGAATACGAGCAACTCGAACTCCTTCGGCGCGAGATGGACCGGCTGGCCGGACCGCCGCAACAGATTCCGCTCTACATCTATCTCCAGTTCGCCAGCCATCAGCAACGCCGGCTTAGGCGCGTCAAGGGCGTGCGTTCGGCGGACGATGGCTCGGAGGCGCGCCGTTAGTTCACGGAGCAGGAAGGGCTTCGTGATGTAATCATCTGCCCCCGCTTCCAGCGCCTCCACCTTAGCGTCCTCTGTGTCGCGGACGGTAACCATGACAATTCCGGTTTGAGGCGCTAGACCCCGAATTTTCCGGCAAGCCTCCATTCCGCCCACGCCAGGCATGTTGACGTCGAGCAACACCAGATCAAAAGGATGCTGTCGGACGACGGACAAGGCTTCTTCCCCGTTTCGAGCTTCTTCGACGGCAAATCCGCTCGCGGCCAAAGATTTTCGCAGCGCCTTCCGGAGAACGAATTCATCATCGACCACTAGAACACTCGTCGGTTGTGACGACATTTCACGGCCCTCTAAATCAGAATGGACCTGCTGCTATGAAAAAGTCATAAACAAGCTATTAACCAACTTTGGGCTTGAAGCCGCTTCCTCGACGGATGCGGCCTCAAGGCGGAGCCCCTACTTTCCAGCTGCCGTAAAGTTGCTCACACGCACTCTTGATTTAGTTAGTTCATTGACATCCAGCTCACCGCTCTTGTCGACGTCCAGCCTATCGAATTCCGCTGCCATAAAGTCCATGAACTCTTTCCGGGAAATCTTCCCGTTCTTGTCTGTATCCATCAAGAGCAGCAATTGCTTGACCTCGCTTTCTCCCAGCGCGATCTTATCCTGCGCTTTGGGAACGGACGCCCTTTGTGCGAAAGCGCCACTCGTGATCAAAACGCCAACAGTGAACAGGGCTGAGGCGCCCCAAATGGCCAAACCGGTTCTTTTTCGTTTCATATAGAGAGATTGGAAAAAACTAGAACTTCACCATCACGCCAAACCCAAGCGAAGAAGTGCTTCTGCGCAGATCCGGGAACCATACGTTGCCAGGTCCACCGCACGCAGCTGTCGCTGCCGACAGATTGTTAGTCATTGACGAGGCGCCCGACATGCACGTATAGTACTGAGGCAAGCCGTTATTTCCGCCAGGCGGGGTGATTCCTTCACGTCCCGAGAAATAGGGCACATCGGAGTGCCGATAGCCGACCTCGGCCCACCAGGTGATGTATTGTTTCGGCATGTAATGAAACGTAAGCGTGCTATCCCACATGATTGCCTGCTGCCCCGGCAACGCGGTAAAATACGCGCTGCCTACCGCAGCCCACGCCCCATCGATGGGAGGCAGCAGCGTCAGATACCGTCCTGTGTTGTTCATCACACCGCCGCCTAGAGTAAGGGCGAACTTATCCTTGTCCCACCAGACGCGGTTATAAAGCATCGTGCCGAGGAACGAACTCTTGTTCGGGCCCCCATGACAAGTGATTCCTCCGCCGTACTGGCATCCCGCATCTGCGGTGAAGGAAAAAGCCATCTTGTCGATGCCAGTGCTCTCCGGCTTGTTGAAGTACCTGACTTCGATACTGTCATCCGTGTGGATGCGCTGCGTTTGGGGGAGCCCCAGATTATCCTCGCCGTAACCATATTGGTTAGCGACCAGCTTGAACCACTCCTTCGGCATCCAGAGGAGCTGGCCTCCTAGCCCGAGGTGGCTGTTGTACTTGGCATACGATTGCCAGCCATCGATAATCCAGGGCTCGATCTTCAACTTGTTCGTGGGGAACCACTGGATTCGGACGCCTTGAAAAAACCACGGGGTGTTCGAGGAGACATACGAGGGCTGATAAGTCCAGTTATCAAAGTTATAGTAACTGAACAGTCCTACGTACGATACGAAAATCCCCGCGTCGACATTGAGGCCATGCTGAACATTGAAGTGATACCCTCCGTAAGCCTCCGACACATACTTGTAAGCGCTCTGGAGGTCCCACTGGCCGACGCCGCCGGTATTTCCCCCAGCAGAGCCGGTTGCCGAGCTGGCGTCGTTGCGAGGCGTCGTTACCGCGAACAGGCCATCCATAAACATGATGCGGCCGCGAACATTTTGCCAGTGGAAATCGCCGCCGATGCCGATGTCCTCTATCTGAAATTCGCCGTTGCGGAACTCCTCGGTGGATCCGCCCATCGTATGATCCTTCGGCTGGTTAAAGTCGTTGATGAAGTTCGTGTCGAAACGTATCTCGGGCGTGAAGAACGGCGTATCGAGTACGACATCGTGGTTGCGCGGCGTGCCATTCATCCAAGTGAAGTCGCCGTAAGCAAACGGGGTCTGCAGGTCGACCGCGGGCGGCGCCGATGCAGTTGCCGGCTGACCCGCTGCCGGCGTGGCCGCGGGCGGATCAACCGGAGTGTTTGCACTGGCGAGCAAAACGTTGGCGTTGGCGGTCTTATTCTCGGCGATTTCCACGGCAGTAGCGGCTGGAGTCGTCAATTTCTCTTTGGAGGCCGTAATTTGATAGGCTCCCGGCTGCAAATCATCCAACTTAAAGACCCCATCCGCATCGCTAACCAACTGGCGGTCGGTAGAGCCGCCGGCCAAGCTGTGAATGATGACCGTAGCTTCCCCGAGAGAGAAACCCCCAGGAGCCAAAGTGACGCCACGAAGCGAACCGAAGGCCTGCGAGAGCTGGACGCTGGTATTGATGGTCTTGGCTCGTGCGACTTCCACTGTGGCAGGCGGGGGAGTAGTAAATCCTTCCTTGGACGCCACGATCTGGTAAGTTCCAGGTTGGAGATCCTTTACGGCAAAAACGCCATCAGTGTCGCTCACGAGCTGGCGGTCTGTGGAACCTGTCAAGCTGTGAATGACGATATTCACCGCTGCCAAAGAGAACCCGCCCGGCGCTAAAGTAACGCCGCGAAGGGCACCCATTGCCGCCTCTCGGTCCGCGCTCCCAGCAGCTGCGGAGTCGGCGGTGCGGGAGGGCAACGCCTTGTCTACCGCATTCGCCTCCGCAGCTGCGAGCGACTGCGCGATGAGGCCTGCCGAGGCAGATACAATCAGTAAGCCTCGGGTGCTCCAAATTCCGATTCGAGATTTCATTGTTGTTGTCCTCATAGTGAGTTATTTTTGCCGCGGGCACACCTCAACCCGGAGAGGTAACGACGGCCTGGATTCAGTTTGTCTTTTCCCCAGTTATCGCGAATCGACAGCTAACTCGGCTGCGCTTCTCCGCATTTCTCCCGAAATAGGGGGACTCCTAATTTACAGCTTTCAAGTAGTATGCCAGTGCGCGCATAAAAAAACTGTGAAAGCGTCAATGGAAATACCTATGGACGCGATAACCGTAACCCGATAGGAGACGTGGGGTCTGGAACAAGGGTGTGCCTGGCTGATGTGTCGCTTCAGTTCAGCGGGAACTTGATCACTCAGAGAAGCCGACTTACGCTGCCTGCTGTGCTGCGTTGCCGCCATACGCAGACGGGGCCGAAGAAACGTTCTTCAGTGTGTTAGCCAGAACGCCATCGATATGATCGGGGGACCTCCCAATCCTGCGATAACATCTCCGCGGAAAGGAAAACTACCAACGTGGAACTGTGCCTCTCCACGTCCAGCTGATTTGCGTGCCGAAGCCCTTTCCAGTTTTGGATCCTAACGTAAAAGACGTGCTGAATATGGCATGGACTAGACGCGGCCGCGCTGACCCTTCATACCGACCCATCCTGCACCGGTTCGTTCGGGATATCGGGTTGATAGCTGGCATGCCGACACTTACTAAGATCTTCCAAGGGTATCCGGAGGCGATAACCAATAGTTGGTTCAGTAATGAGGTAGATAGGGCGTGTCGGATCCGGCTCCAGTTTCTGGCGCAACCTTTGGATGAAAGCGCGGAGGTTATGGACTCCCTTTTGGGGATTGGCTCCCCACAGAATCTTCACCAGCTCAGTGCGACGCACCGTCTGGTCTAGGTGCAAAGAGAGATGCTCAAGGATTCCGGATTCCGTCGGCGTCAACCGGATATCGCCCTCAGGCGATCTAATAATGCGGCCATGCCTGGTTGGGAATCTCGGAGTATCCGGCGCGAATGTGTTAATGGTGGGCGCCGCCAAAGCCGGAATCTCCTGCAGATATCCCAAAACAATCGCACGCCGCACCCAATCAAAAAGGATTTGACGGACCCGATCCCTCTTCAACCCAAACCGTTCTCCCAGCTCGGGAAACGACCAATTCCGGACGAAGTAGAGCTGGACCAGCCGCCATTGCATGTCGCCTTGCGATTGGCGTGCGAGGGTGGGAACTTGCGAGGGGAAAGACACCCGATCATTTTGAATCGCTTCACGCAAACGGCGCAAACTCATCTGAGCGATGTCCACGAAACCTCACGCGACTCAGTGTCGTAAGGTCGATTGTTGCAGAGGAGTTGTGAAAAACGTATGAAAGCTATTCGGTCAGACGTTAAGCGAAATGGCGCCGAGGGCTACTGCCGGCATGGAGGACTTATGCCTGGGGCGCGGCCGAACGAACGAAATCCCAATCATGGCACGGTCATTACGGTCATTTCGGTGTTCCGGGTGGATCGCGTCGCACTCTGCCCTGCGATTCGGTTCAAGACACAGGTCCTAATGCAAGCGCGTACCCCGGCAACGGTACTATGCGCAGCGACTCTGAAGAACTGCAAGAAGAGCAAACGTTCGTTGAACCCGTCTTCCCCTTGAAGGCGGAAAGGTGCGGATCGAAGCCCAGGATATGGAGGGCCGTTACCGGAGGATAATCATTCAATATGGTAGGCGTGGCCATTTCTCCACCACCGAAACGGTAGCGATTACTCCGTTTCTCGTCATCGGCTGTGTCTTAAGCGTCTGGAATTTCTACGTGGAAGAACTCCTTGAACTCTTCCCGACATTCCTCGAGGCCAAAGCCCAGGGCCCGACCTAACTTTAGCGCATCTTCGAGGGAACGTCTGAGAGAAGTCGTCTTATCCGCTTCTGACATCTCCGCAAAGAGCTTAGACCTTTCCGCTATTTCCTGGCAAAATAGCGTCCACTTTCTATCGGGGTGGCTGCCCTTCACCACTTGCGAAACTGCATCAGCCGAAATTTCCAATATAGCTTCCTGTTTCCCAGCATTGTACACCTAGCTGGCAACTTTTGGTCCTTTGGGAGCCGTCTTTGGCTCTGCCACCGGCTGGACAGCGCTTTCGTGTGCAGTTGCAATCCGCTGTGGTCGACCCCGGCACGGAGAGACCGGTCGGACCCCATAAGGTGAAGTAGTGAGGCGTATCGTTCTAGTAACTCCTTTAGCTTCAGTGCAGGATGGCCTCTCATTTATCGAGCCCCAAAGTTTTTCTTTCTGTGCTATTTATGCCTTTTTCATGGATTGAACCGCAAACTAGAAGGATCTGCTGCGTACCGCAGTTGGAGACCCGATTCGACCTGATGGCCCCTGTCCGGCCCGATTTAGCTATAGCAATCCAGCAATCTTCTAAGCCCGGATGGCATAGAATCGGAAGTGATACAAGAGAAGGTAGCGAAACGCAAAGCTCTGGTCTTAGAGCAGGCGGCCCTAGTGCAATACTTGATCGCAAACGCGTTACTCATCGCACCGCTGGTTATGTGCCTGCATCCAGGGTGTGCCCAAGCCCAGAGCGACTGGATTCAATCGTCGCGCACACCCGGATTTTCGATCCTTTCCGCGCCCCTGCTGCACGCTTCCCAAACCCTAGCTGACCTTGACGGCGACCGCCAGGCAGACTTCGCACTTTCGTCGCCTCAGGGTGTGGTGAATGGCGCCTATCGCTACCGGGTCGACGTATACCTCGCCACCGGATCGGGTACCACATTCGATGTAGATTCCAAAGCCCCCGGCGGTTTACATATCAGTGCCCGCGACGTCGATGGCGACCACGATCTCGACTTGGTGATCACGAGTCAGTTTGGGCATGAACCGGTTGGGGTCTGGATCAATGACGGTCACGGCCAGTTTACCCAAGACCACGTGGGCGCTTATGCCGAAGGGATCTGGCAGGAAATAGACCATTGTCTTGAAACACCCAACACCCCTCACAGGCTTGCTCAGCCGCTGGTAAATCCTGCCGGTGGGTGGGTCCTCCAGCAGGACCAAGTGGCCCTGCTACTTCTTTCTGAAGAATTGCATGTTGCGGCGGATTACCGTGCCCTGAATCCGCTGAACCCCGGCAATCCTTTCCGAGCGCCTCCTCTTTCATAAAAACAGCCAGTTTGTACTCGTCAGTGCGGCGCCCTCGTTGGCGGCGTGTGTGATTACTCAAGCTCAAGGAGGCGGATGAGATTGCAATGCGCTATTGGCGCACCCCGATATATGCAGGGCTTACTGTGGCGCCTATCCCTCGGATTTATCATCGCTAAGTGTCTTACTAACGCGGCGCTCGCGCAAACCGTTTTGACTTGGCAGCAAGTCAAAGAGAAATTCGAAACCGCCAATCCCACTCTGCGGGCGGCTCGGCTCAACATTGAGGAATCCCGCGCGGCGGAAATCACGGCGTATCTCCGTCCCAATCCGGATTTCGGTCTGGCTACCGACGGGACGCAGCTCACTCCCTATCTGGGAGTCTACCGTCCCTTCACCGGCACTCAAATCTCACCCAGCCTGAGCTACCTGCACGAACGCCAGCACAAGCGGGAGTTGCGGCTGGAAAACGCCAAGAAATCGACGGAGATCGCCGGCTCGACGCTCCTCGATCAAGAGCGCGGCTTGATGTTCAACCTGCAGGGCGCCTTCGTCCAAACCCTGCAAGCCAACGCGGTGCTGCAGAATGCGCGGGACAATCTGAACTACTGGGATCGCGAACTCGCGGTCAATCGCAACCGCTTCAACGCCGGCGATTTGGCACAAGTGGATTTGAATCGCCTGGAGCTGCAGCGCGTTCAGTTCGAATCAGACTACGAAACCGCGATCGTGAACTTGCGGACCTCCAAGATTCAGCTTTTGACCCTGCTCAATGACAATCGGACTCCCATTGAAGGGTTCGATGTGACCGGTCCATTCGACTTCGTTGAACAGTTAATGCCCCTCGAACAATTCCGAACTACCGCGCTGGAAACGCGGCCCGATCTTAAGGCCGCCGTAGAGAATGTCGAGCTGGCTCGGGCAGCTCATCAACTGGCGATTGCGAATGGGTCGACCGATCCGACGTTCAGCGCGTGGTGGACGCACAACCCTTCCTTCAACAACCCGTATGACTACAACACGGTCGGCGCCAGTATCAACATTCCACTGCGCATTTTTGACCGTAATCAGGGTGAGAAGGCGCGCACCCAGATCGATATCGGCCGCAACGAACGATTGAAAGACGCCGCGCAGGCCCAGGTTTTTAGCGATGTGGATTCGGCTTATTACACCCTAGTCCAAACCTTGAATCTTCTGCGGCCATACAAAACCAAATATCTGCCGCTGGCACTGGATAACCGTGACCGCATCACGGTTGCCTACCAGAACGGCGGCGCTTCGCTGTTGGACTTCCTGGACGCGGAGAAAGCATATCGCGATACGCGTCTGGCTTATTTGAATCTGATCGGTTCGTACTTGACCGCTGCCGCGCAGATGAACCAGGCAGTGGGGCGAGAGGTGATCTAATGAAAACACGCAAGAGTCTGTTTCTCTTCCAGGCGACGCTGCTGATAGGCTTGAGCCCGCTCTTCACCGGCTGTGAAAGCAAAGTGGTGACGGCTCAACAGAATGCCGTGGCGGCAAGTGGTACGGGTCCTGCCCCGGCACCCGTGCAGCCGGATATGGATTCCAACAACTTCAAGGTCGATCACCCGGAGCAGTTTCCGGTGGTAACGGCCAGTGAACACGTCGCCGCGCCGGAGTTGAACGCCACGGGCGTGGTGCAGCCGGACATATCCCGTCAGGTGCCCGTTCCCTCACTCGCGTCGGGCCGGATTGTGGAAATCGATGCCCGGTTAGGCGATGAAGTGAAAAAGGGCCAGCTCCTGTTTAAGGTTCGCAGCACGGACATTGCGGGCGCTTATTCCGACTATCGCAAGGCAGTCAAGAATGAGCAGTTGACCAAAATACAGCTCGATCGTGCCAAGATCCTTTTGGATGACGGCGCCATTCCCAAAAGCGCTTTCGAAATTGCCCAGAACGCAGAGGACACCGCGATCGTCGATGTCGAAACCACCACCGAGCATCTCCGTCTCCTTGGGTCCGATCCAGACCATCCAACCGGAATCGTCGAGGTCTACGCGCCGGTTCCCGGAGTAATCACCGATCAGCAGATCACCGACTCGTCCGGCGTGCAGGCTCTCACTCCTCCGAACCCGTTTACGATTTCGGATATGTCGCATGTTTGGATCATCTGCGACGTGTACGAGAACAATATGGCGCAGGTGCGTGTCGGCGAGTATGCCGACATTCACCTGGCGGCCTATCCGGATCGCGTCTTGAAAGCCCGAATCAGCAACATTCTACCGATCGTAGACCCGACCATCCGCACGGCCAAGGTCCGGCTGGAAGTAGAGAATCCGGGTGTCATGCGCATTGGCATGTTCGTCACGGCAACCTTCCACGGCATGGAGATGGAGCGGCGCGCGCAGGTGCCCGCCACCGCGATTCTGCACCTGCACGATCGAGACTGGGTGTACGCGCCTCTGAACCAGGATCATTACCGCCGGCTCGAGGTGGTGGCGGGGGACTCGCTTCCCGATAACATGCAGGAAGTCAAATCCGGAATCAAGGCTGGCGACCGCGTGGTGGCCAACGCGCTGGTCCTGCAAAGCACGGTGGAGCAATAGCCAATGATTCGCGGCCTGGTCGATTTTGCCCTGAACAACCGCATCCTCGTGATCGCCTTTGCCGTCCTGCTGTTCATATGGGGCGGCATCTCATTCCATCAACTTCCCGTGGAGGCCTATCCGGATGTGGCCAACAACTATGTGGAGATCATTACACAATGGCCGGGGATCTCGGCGGAACAAATCGAGCAGCAATGCACGATTCCCATAGAAATCGTGATGAACGGAATCCCGCATCTTACGGCGCTGCGTTCCTTCTCGCTGTTTGGCCTATCCGATCTGAAGCTTACTTTTGACGACGAATCCGAAAACGATTGGAATCGGGAAAAGGTGCTGGAACGGCTTTCGCAAGTCACGCTGCCGCCGACGGTACAGCCCCAGATAGGCACTGATTGGAGCCCGGTCGGTCAAATCTACTTCTTCACCTTGCACAGCACGAACCCGAAGTACGACGTCATGGAACTCAAGTCCATCGAAGACTGGGTCATCGAGAAGCAATTCAAATCAGTGCCGAACGTCGTGGATGTCGCCAGCTTCGGCGGCCCCACGCGCGAATACCAGGTTCGACTGGATCCCAGTAAGCTGGTTTCCTACGGACTCAGCATTGCCCAGGTGGAGCAGCAACTCGCTGCCAATAATGCCAATGCGGGTGGCAGTTTCATCTCGGTGGGATTGCAACAGGTCAACGTAGCCGAGGTGGGCCTGGTGAAGAATGTCCATGACATTGAAAACACCGTCCTCTTAACTAAGAATGGGACACCGCTGCACGTTAGTGATATCGCCGTCGTTGCTCAGGGTCCCAAGATCCGACTGGGCCAGTTCGCTCGGGCCAGGCACCTTTCTAATGGGACGATCATCGACAACGACGATGTTGTCTCCGGAATCGTTTTGTTGCGCAAAGGTGCCGATTCGGACTCCGTGCTGGAAGGAATTCACAAGAAGGTCGAGGAATTGAACGATCACATCCTCCCTCCCGGCGTGAAAGTGGTTCCCTTTCTCGACCGCAGCGATCTGGTGCACTACACCACGCACACCGTTCTTCATAACCTGACGGAAGGCATTGTCCTGGTGGTGGTCATCCTGTTCCTTTTCCTCGGCAACGTGCGCGGCGCCATCATTGTCGCGCTGACGATCCCCTTCTCCCTGCTGTTTGCCGCCACCTGTCTCCAGCTTCGGCATATTCCGGCCAACCTTTTGTCTTTGGGTGCGCTCGATTTCGGCATGGTGGTCGACGGCGCCGTGGTCATGGTGGAGAACATCGTTCGCCACCTTTCGCGTCATCAGGACGCCTCGGATAACCGAACGACATTGGAAAAGATCCGAGCGTCGGCGCACGAAGTACAACGCCCGGTGTTTTACGCGATCGGCATTATCATCACGGCCTACCTTCCCATCTTCACACTGCAGCGGGTAGAGGGCCGCCTCTTCAAGCCCATGGCCTGGACGGTGGCGTTTGCCCTGCTTGGCGCATTGATGTTTTCGATGTTGCTGGCGCCCGTGCTGTCCAGCATTTTCTTCCGCAAAGGCACGCGCGAATGGCATAACCCGGTGCTGGTTTTCATCACCGCCCGTTATCGGTCCACGCTGCGCCTGGCCATCCGCTGGCGATGGGTAACGCTGTCCGGGGCTCTGGCCGGTCTCGCCCTGGCCGTCTATCTGGCCGTCGGTGTGCTCGGTTCCGAGTTCCTGCCTCACTTGGACGAAGGCGCTATTTGGGTGCGCGGTACGCTTGCGCCCAGCACCAGCCAGGGGCAGGGAACGTTGGTAGCCAATCAGGGGCGAGTCATACTTTGTTCTTTCCCCGAAGTCACGCAATGCACCAGCCAGGTGGGCCGGCCGGATGACGGGACCGATACCACTGGGTTCTTCAACACCGAGTACTTCGTTGACCTGAAACCGAAGGAAGAGTGGCGTCCGGGGTTCCACCAGAACAAGGAAGAAGTCATCGCATCCATGAGTCATGAACTAGAAAAGATACCCGGAGCGATTTGGAACTTCTCGCAACCCATCGCGGACAACATGGAGGAAGCAGTTAGCGGAGTCAAGGGCGAACTGGCGATTAAAGTGTTCGGCGATGATCTGAAGACCCTGGAGAACAAGGGAGACCAGATCGTCGGTATCATGCGAACCGTCCGCGGGATTCAGGATCTCGGCCTGTTCCGTGTCATCGGACAGCCCAATCTGACTGTCACTTTGGACCGCACCAAGGCCGCCCGTTATCAGATCAACGTAGCCGATGTGCAGGATGCCATCCAGACCGCTGTTGGCGGAAATGCGCTCACGCAAGTTCTCCAAGGCGAACAGAGATACGATCTTGTATTGCGCTACCTTCCCCAGTTCCGCGACCGCAAAGAGGCCATCGAGAATATCAGGTTGCTGTCACCCACTGGCGAACGTGTTTCGCTTGCCCAGCTCACCAACATCAATATGGTGGATGGGGCCTCTGAGATCTATCGCGAAGCGAACCAGCGGTATGTCGCGATCAAGTACAGTGTGCGCGGCCGCGACTTGGGCGGCGCCGTTGAGGAAGCCATTAAGAAGGTGGACGCCCAAGCTAAATTACCGCCGGGGTATCACATCGACTGGGCCGGCGAATACGAATCGCAGCAGCGCGCGCAGAGGCGGCTGGCCATCGTGATTCCGCTCACGCTCCTGCTCATTTTCCTGATCCTGTACTCCATGTTCAAGTCCATGAAATGGGCATCGCTGATTCTGGTCAATGTGGCCATGGCGCCCGTGGGCGGGCTGCTGGCGCTGTACATCAGCGGCACCAACCTCAGCGTTTCATCGGGCGTCGGATTTCTGGCGCTGTTCGGAGTCTCCGTGCAGGTGGGCGTGATTATGGTGGAATATATTAACCAGTTGCGCGTCCGCGGCCATACGATCGCCGACGCTGCCATGGAAGGCGCCGTTCTCAGGCTCCGTCCGATCATGATGACCATGCTGGTGGCCACGCTAGGATTGTTGCCCGCTGCCACTTCGCATGGCATCGGCTCCGATTCGCAGCGGCCCTTTGCGATCGTCATCGTAGGCGGCCTGCTGGCGGCCCTCTTCATGAGCATCATCCTTCTACCGACTTTGTACGTCTGGATGGCTGGCGACCATGACGTGCTCCCTGCGCCGGAAGCCGACTTCGAGGAACATGCATGATGTGGAAATTGGCGCTGATAGGCTTCGGAGCCACGTGCCTTCTGCTTGCCGCCGACGAAGCCAAGCAGAAGGTGCAGGTGAGTAATACACAACGCATGGATTTCCCGTCCGGCGGCACGCTCCGGTTGGTGAACTCGATTGGCGTGCTGACCGTAGAAGCATGGGACCGGCCCGACGTGGAGATCACTACGATTAAGTCAACCAAAGACGCGTATGACACCCGTGAACGCGAAGAGGCCGCTCGCGAACTGGATAAAGTGCGTGTGGCGGCCGAGCGCCGCGGCGATGAATTGGTCATCACCACGACTTTTCCAAGACATCGGTTTCGTCATCCGGTGGCCGGCGAAGGGGACTTCGATCTGGAATATCGCATCAAGGCTCCAGGCAACACCCGAATCATCGCAAAGCATGACGTTGGGGAGGTGAACATTGATGGCCTGGTGAGCGACATTGCCGTCACTCTGGTTCAGGGGCAGATCAATCTGAGTCTTCCCGAAGAAGGGCAATACGATGTTTATGCTAAAAGCGATTTCGGAAACGTGAATTCTGACCTCCCCGGATCCGAGAAGCGCACGCGGTGGCTCATCGGCCATCGTATCGTGAACGAGGATTCACCAGGGACGCACAAGCTGAACCTGAGAGTCAAATTCGGGGACATAGTTATCCTTAAAAAGCTAGTACCGAAAGCAACCGAATCGCAGATTCCGGCTTCGAAAGCGAATGGCCTATGAACAAGGAGACAATCCCGGTCGCGATGACGAAGAGAGAGGAAGTCCAGGCTCGTATTGAGGAAGTGGGGATCATCCCTGCCATCCGTGTATCGTCCCCCGACGACGCCCTGTTTGCCGCGGAAGCCATCTGCGACAGTGGCATTCCCATTGTCGAAGTAACCATGACCGTTCCGGGCGCCATCGACGTCATTCGCGAGCTGACGCGCCAAAATCCCGGCGTTCTGGTGGGAGCCGGCACGTTGTTTCGTGTGGAAACGGCGCGCCGCTGCCTGGATGTCGGAGCGTCCTTTCTGACCGCGCCGGGCCTCGATCTTGAGATCGTCAACTTTGCGTTGGGGCGTGGGGTGGTGGTTTTCCCGGGAGCCTTGACGCCTACCGAGATCATGGCCGCCTGGAAGGCCGGATCCGATTTCGTTAAGGTCTATCCATGCGCGGCGAACGGCGGCCCCAACTACATGCGGACTCTAAAGGGGCCATTCTCGGAAGTCCCCCTGATCGCGTCCGGCGGTGTGAATCAAACCAATGCCATCGACTACATCCGGGCAGGGGCCGTGGCGCTGGGCATCGGGCGGGACCTGATTCACCAGAATGCCATTAAACGGCGTGAGCGAGGGTGGATCACCGAACTTGCGCGCCGGTACACCAACATGGTGAAGGAAGCGCGCGATCTACAAAAACCGGAACGCGTTTAGCCTCAGTCCTGAGCCAGGCCGGTATCGCACCCGGACGGGTTATTATCGAAATGGGGAGACTGAGAATGTTAATCGTACCGGAAAGACGGAAGGTCGCACTGGTCGCCATGATGATCGCAGGATTGTTCGCGGCTGGAGCCGTAATTCGAACAGTCGAGGCCCAAGACACAGATCAAAGCCCGGTTCGCAAGGAAAAGAATCTCGCAATCGGCGAAGCTGAGGCCAAGAGATTGTTGCTCCTAATGGACAAAGACCAAAATGGCAAGGTCTCCAAGCAAGAGTTCATGAGCTTTATGGAAGCCGAATTCGAGAGGCTCGACAAGAACAAGGATGGGGAACTCGACGTTAAGGAATTGACGCAATCGAAAATTCGGTTAGGTTCAGTGCACAGCAACCGGTGAAAAATGAGTTGCGGCCCGCGCTCGCGCCACGAAGAACTCTCATCGCCAAAGAGTTCGCTGACCCTCGCGCTTCTGCGGCGATTTTGGAGTCGTGCGTCGAAAATATCAGCTTCATCCGGATATCAGGCGGCAGTTGGAGTGGATGGGACCACTGGGAGCCCCCCCAAGGATCGGTTGATGTATGCGTTACCGTGTTTGGGGCCGCACCGGCTGGAACGTATCGGAGATTAGTTTCGGAGCCTGGGCCATCGGCGGAGCCTGGGGCAAGGTCAGCGACAGCGAGTCTCTGCGCGCTTTACACAAGGCCATAGACTGCGGAGTCAATTTCGTCGATACGGCCGATGTTTACGGAATGGGCCGAAGCGAGCGCCTGATCGCCCGACTCAAACGCGAGCGCCGTGACGAGATCATCGTCGCCACCAAAGCCGGCCGGCGCCTTTCGCCTCACACTTCCGAAGGCTAGAGCGCGACAAACCTCGGAGCATTTATCGAGGATAGTCTGCGTTGAGAAAGTGGAGGAAGCTCAAAAAGCGATCGAGTATCCGAACGTGCAGACGGTGCAGATCGTCTACAATGCGTTCCGGCATCGGCCGAAGGAGCTCTCCCACGATTCCCAATTCGAGGCCGACGATCACCGTAGATTCAACCGCCATGGCGACCGGTTCGACGTGGAAGAGACCTTCTCTGGCGTCGATTACGATGTTGCCCTGGCCGCCGTGGAAGAGAGCTGTGTGAGTTCGGGGCGTTTTGCCTAACCGGCGGATTCCGGATCATTCGGTGATCCTGAAAAGGAGTCCGCCTGCTCGAATGGCTCCGCCGTCGTACTGGAGCGTGCCTCGCCGCCGAGCAACCGCGGCAGCCGAAGGCGTGATTGGGTGAAACTAACTGCTGTCGGAGTACTTACTGCAAATGGGAGAGGATGAGCTGATCAGTGAATCTGATATGCCGTATCCTCTCGACTGGGCGCACGTTGAGTGCGCCGCGAAATCGGCTTTTGCAGTTTGGGTCGGCCAACCCGAACTAGCTTGGGCGAAAAAGGCATTAGACTTTTTGCCCGGTCATGGACTTTTCTGCCGCGAACGTCGCCTTCAATGAAACTGCGGCCGTCTTCCGGTTTCTTGTGCTCGGTGGCATCTACAACGATTTTTGTGAAGTCGCCAGGGACATGACTTCCAGTATTTCGTATTTGGAATGGTGTGAGCCGCCCGATATCATTAGTCCATTTGTAGTCGGCCAGCTTTTCGCCCGGTTGCCGAATTGGGACCCAGAACGCGAGGTTGATTATTGTGATGCCCTCAATCGCTTAGTGGAAAAAGAGCGCCGTGTAGTAGTAGCGGCCCTTCTCAAAGGGTTTGGCGGTGTCTCAGAACTATACGCCTCACTTTGGCAAACTGCGCCCCTGTCTATCGGATATGATCCTGACGAGCAGTGTCAAGATGTTGACAACTACGATTGTTTCGAGTTGGATGATGTCGGCAAGGTTCGGGCATATGAATGGGTGGCTGAAGGTTGCCCGCGTCGACCCGACGAATAATCCAGAACGGGCAGATCGTTTTGTCCATACTTCGGATGGCAGGCGGCTGATGCGCCTCCGCTCCACGCGCGCGCCCGCCTTCGGCGTCATCGCGAGCCGTGCGCCGGTGCGGCGGACGAGCAGTGCGGAGCTGGGCACGCGCGCTCCCGCCTTCCGGCGTCTTGGCGAGCGGTGCACCGGCGCGGCAGACGAACGCGGAGCGCGAGCGCCGCGAAATCGACGCCGACATCCGCCTTATGTCCCGCGGTGGTGTCGGCCAGTGCAGCAGTAGGCGCCCCTAACAGGCCGACCCCGGCTTTCCAAGCATTCGCCGGGCTCAACACGAGCGGGGAGCCGCCCGCCGCTCGCTCTCGGCGTCGCGTCGCCGATTCGCACGCCGACGCCAGGAGCGGCTCGCGGCCCAGCGCCCGGCATTCCGGCGTCGTGGCGAGCGGTCTGCCCCGGTCTCCAGTATGCCCGCCCCCCCACGACCGAATATTCTCAGCGCCGCCGGTGACCGGCCGCAGGAAGCGGTTGATCCCATCACAAAAGCCGCTATAATCCGCACTACCGAAGGAATGATCGGATGCTCTGCAAAAAACTATTCACGGCGCTTCTTTGCCCCTTGCCCTTGTCTCTCTCGGGCTGCGGAAGCGTCACCGCCACTTCTCACCAACGACGACACGTCCATGTGGGTCGCTTCCGGCTTGCCGATCAACCGTCAAGTATTGGAACGGGCAAGCGAGACTCGGTGCCGTCGAGCTTAGATGCCAACATCGTAGCTGGCTGAGCGCTTACCTACGCATGAACGACATGTCCACCAGGGGGCGTTCTTGCCGATCAAGAGGCTCACTGCGTAGAATCTTTGGTTGGGTGAACCCGTTATGACCGACAGAAGCTCACGCGTAAATCAATGCCAGAACCCAACTGGGTGGCCGGGACGATTGGTTCTGCGGAATATGAATTCGCGGCACTCCAGGGTGACAGATTGGGGTTTATCGCATGCTTCGATAGGGGAACAGGACATCGTCCTCGACGTAGGCTGCGGCGGAGGCAGAACCGTGAGTAAGTTGGCTGCAATTGCCACTCAAGGCAAGGTCTATGGCATCGATCATTCGAAGGAGAGCGTGGCAATGGCCATGCGAACGAACAAGCAATGGATCGATATTGCACGCGTTGAGGTTCGGGAAGCGTCCGTCTCCGGGTTGCCATTTTCTGACGGCGCCTTTGATGTCATCACGGTTGAGACGCACTTCTGGTGGCTCGCTTTGGCGACCGATCTGCGCGAAGTTTTGAGAGTCCTGAAGCCCAGTGGTAAGCTGATCATCATCGCGGAAGTCTACAAGGGAGCAGAGTCCTTCACGTCAAGAGCTGCGGAGAGATACTCTGAAAAGATCGGTATGGCGTTCCTCAGCGTTGAGGAGCATCGCGAACTCTTAACGAATGCCGGTTACTCAGACGTTCAGGTCATTACGGAACCAAGCAAGGGATGGATTTGCTGCATCGGGAGCAAGCCTCCAGTTTCGTAACGCTCCGTCACAACTTAATCGCCCCTCGATCACGACAGGCGCACCGATTGTGAGCTGCCCATGCCTGCTCTGCGTTTCGGGGCGAGAACGCGCATCGAAAGATAATCGATTTCGGCCGGCCGAAGGAATCAAGGGTCGCGATTTCGATGAAACACTTGTTGCCGAACTGCTCCTGGACGATGCGCTTTACCGGAAGCTTCCGAGAGCCGGTCAAGTTGACGTATCACGCCTTACTCGCGGATTGGTGTGGGCATGAGCCTCTGCCGGGTTGCGAACGATATGTGGCGTTTGGGGAAACAACCGCGCTTCGCTATGGTTCCAGGCCGATATGGTCGTTAACGGCGCTGCGGAGCCTTTGCTTGCAGCCCAGGTACCGTTCAGTCGTCTCTACCGAAACGTGGCCCAAGAGGAACTGAATCTGCTCAAGCTCCCCGCCGGCGGCGTGGCACAGACGCGCGCACGTGCGACGATAATGCCGCATGCGGCATTATCGCCGAAGCTGTGCTCGGCTCTGCCGCGCCTCCGGCGGCGAACTGGAGCAGATTCATTCCTTCTTGGCCACATCTCGGTCCAGACCACAGAACGCTACCTCGGTTGCACCCAACGGATTTCATCGGCGGTGAACGATAGGATCGGAATCGAGCCAGCACTCTGAACCGTTATCTTCGGAAGGCTTGGCGACGGTCCTGGACCCACCCGGCTTCGACCACGCCGATAATGATGTCCAGCGTTCTCGAATTTCAGAAGATCAGCCTGAGCACGTTGCCGAGGGAGAAGCCAAGGAATAGCAGGCCTATTCGGCGCGTTTTTCAGCCGAAGATCCCGCGAAGACGCTTCGACCATCCGCCAACGTCACTTTCTTTGCATTCGCCAAATTGGATTGGTCTTTGGCTAGGTAGCCTTCGACCGTCACCTGATCGCCGGTCTTCAGCGAATCTTGCCGCCATCCCAGGTGGCGCAAGATTAGCGGCGGCCCAAGTTCGATATTCCAATTGACAACTTCGCCTTGATTGTTCTTCACACCCACGTAGAAATGGACGTGTGGATTTGTCCACTCCACTTTCGTGACCGTACCGGTGATTTGAACTGGCTTATCGGTATCGTACTCGGCGGCGAACGAATGATGCGCGTATGCGGACGAGCGCGAGAGCAGCAGCGCCAGAGACAGGATCAAAAAATGCGCTTCGTATCTCATTCGGTTTGCTCTCCCCAAAACGCGTGCCCGGTTAGTTGGTGCTCACGTGCTCGCGGTATTGATTATTCTCCGCGCAAACATACTCCTCGACTTCCTCATCGGGAGCCAGGACATTTACGAACTTTGTCCGGAACGGCGTTCTAAAGCTTTCTGGATCGTCGTATGTGGTTTCCACTTCAAGGTGACCCAGATCCGGCCGCCGCAACCGGTCAGTGATGTGCAGCTTGCCGGTATGCGGGAACATATTCAGCCATGTTTTATCGTTCAACCCCAGCGTATCGATGACCAGCGTGTCGCCTTCCCATTTGCCAATCGAATATCCCTGCCACGATGATTCCAGATCCTTCGGGAAACTGCGTCCATCCAGGTACACGTGGTGGGCGGAGATCACATCGTCGCTTCTAAGCGTCACCAGGAGCTTGGGAGTCTGGACGATTCTGATAGGCCACCGGGCCAGGAATCCCGCGAGCTCCGGCAGGCATCGAGCGGAAGGCTTATCTTTATAGTCATTGAGTACGCGTTCGCGGAATAAAGCTCTTGCCCACGGCAGTAGATCCGGTTGTTGCGAACGGCCCCCAACGGACGTAGGAGATATCAGCCAGACACCGGAAAAGTCGGGCTTCGCATCCGGAGTTCTAGGCGCAGGCCCTTCGGGAGGAGGCGTCTTTTTAGAAAGAAGCTCAAACAACGCCGGCATTTCTCCGAGTGTGGCCAACATACCGGCACTCGACGCGAGCTGAATCTCCAAGGCTGCCGGCTGGCCCGCGCGAATCACGATGCCCCTACGCACAAAAGGCCGGTACTTGGCATCGATAACGAAGATGTCGTACTTTCCGGGCGGTAGTTGCACAAGGGTGTATTCGCCCTTGGCCGAGCTTACGGCCTTGTAGTCAGTTCCAGTTTCGGTGTTCCTGGCTTCGACACTTACACCCGCCGCCGGTGCGTGCGCCGGGTCGAAAACGGAACCCGCAGTGGAGCCGGATTCACTTTGGCCCAAGGCCACTATACAACAGCAGATACCGCCGACAATTGGCAGGAGACGCATTCGAAAACCGACCGCCACGGGCATTATACAACGGTGTACGAAGCGGACGCGGCTCCTGGATGACGCGCCACTCGTACGCGCCTTGGACTCCGACTTGGTACGTGTTGCCGCCAAACCGCCAGAGTGGATTGGACGCAGAACGGTGCTTGGATAGGAGTAATCTCTGTCAAAAGTCCTGCTTGCGCGCTATCATGCGGATTAATATTCGCTGGAGGCCATCGTGCCCAAGACGATTACTCTCGATGAAGCGCGGCGCCTGCTGGCTTCGCGGGACTACGAAGCGTTCCTGGATGCGGTAGAAACCGGCCATCGGAATTCAAGAGCGAGCCCAACCGACTGGCCCAAGAGCTGCAGAAGCAAGAACTGGCTAAGGACGTTTCCGCCTTGGCTAATGCAGGCGGCGGGGCTATCCTGATCGGCTTTAAGACGACAAAAAGACCCGGCAGTGCCGTCAACGGCCGTCAGTACGTGGCCGTGTATACAGGCGACGGCATGTTGACCGGCAGCGTCGTGGCTTACAACAAGGAGCTTAAGTCCGCTCGCCGCGTGAATACGATCCAGGTGTTCGCGTTGCCGGAGGATGTTGCCACGCAGACCCCGCTGCTGCCCGCCGCCTCGGCTACTAAGAAGGGCGCTGAAAACGACTCCGAACCGGGAAAGCCAAAGTCGGTACCCCGTCATCCCATCGCGCCGATCCGAGAGTGAAAGTCTGCCAAAGAGATTCCCTTTTCATTCTCAGATCGATTTCGCGGTAACTTGCCCGCCCCGGCCTTCCAGCGCCGCAGCGAACAATGCGCCGGCGCGGCGGACGGGGAGCGCGGAGCGTTGCCCCGCCGCCGATTCGCGCGCCAAAGCGGTGACGTCGGCTCCGCGGAGCGCGCGCCCCCGGCATTCCGGTGTCTTCGCGCGCCGAACAGGCGGAGGGCAGCGCTCCGCGACGCGCACGCCCGGTCCGGCGCGGCGGATGAGGAGCGCGAAACTCGGGCGCAGCGGCATCGACGCCGGCGGCATCCGCCTAGTGCGGTGCGTTGCCGCAGCTCACCGCGGGTTGCCGCGCCGCCGATTCGCGCGCCGAACCGGTGCGCCGGCGCGGCAGACGAGGAGCGCACCGAGTTGGCGCGACGCCATCGCCTCCGGTAGCACTCGTCGGGTAAACCGCGGCGGAAAACTAACACTCAGCCGGACCACCTGCTGCCGCGGAGGTCCTTCCAACGTCCGTCCTCCCCATACTTTTCAGGGTGTAGCACTTTTGCACGCGGGTCTTCTGCGGTGTCGAGTTGACGGACCATCCACTTCGGGTAGGGAACACCTGGATCCGAAACCTCGTCGAGCGCCCGCACATCCTCAGTTGAGAGCTGAAGGTCCACGGCACTGATGTTGTCTTCCAAGTGCTCGGGTTTTCGGGCAGCGACTATCACACTGCTTACGGCCGGGCGTCCCAGCACCCACGCGAGGGCCACGCGGGCCGGGCTCGCGTCGTGCCGTTTGGCGACCTCTCTCAATACATCGACGATTCCGTAACCGTTTTCCATCGAAAGGCACGAACTGACCCGCCTCCGCGAAGCGTGTTCCGACGGGTGCAGGATTGTTCCGGCTGTACTTGCCGCTCAGGAATCCTCCAGCCAGCGCGCTCCAGACAGGAATGCCGATGTTGTGGTACTCGGCAAATGATTGGAATTCGTGCTCAAGTCCACGCCCGACGAGGCTGTAGTACATTTGTGCCGTTACATATTTTTCAAGGCCCAGGCGTTCCTGAAGCATTACTGCCGTCGCGGCCTGCCATGACATCAGGTTGGAGAGCCCGATATAGCGGACCTTCCCGTGGCGCACGAGGTCGTTCAGGGTCCGCAGCGTTTCCTCCAAAGGTGTGTTGCTGTCCCATCCGTGCACCTGGTAAAGGTCGATGTAATCCGTTTGCAATCGCTGGAGGCTAGCCTCCACTTCGCGCATGATGTTCACACGGGTAGCACCACTCCGATTGAAGTTTTCACCCATGGGCAGCCGGACCTTGGTGGCCAGAACGATTTCTTCTCTGATGCCCTTCAGCGCGTTACCTAACAGCGTTTCGCTCTCTCCCAGGCTGTAGACGTCCGCTGTATCGATGAAATTGATGCCTCTGTCCAGAGCCAATTGCACCATCCGCGTGGTTTGCTCCTGGCCAAGGTTGCCCATATTCATCTTGCCGCCGAACTGCATCGAACCGAGAGCCACCTCACTTATAATGAGCCCAGTGTTTCCCAGCTTCCGGTATTTCATTCTTCATGCTCCTTGTCTCGCCGTGGCGTGAACGCTGGGAGATTTGCGTTGAACGGCGGGCACTCACCCGATTGTCACGCGCACCAATCGTGGCGATCAGTTCCTCGACATCACGGAAGACGCCGCGTCGCAGGCCGTTTTTGAGTTAGATTCCGGAAGAAGCGCTCCACCATATTCAGCCACGAACTACTGGTCGGTGTGAAGTGGATATGGAAACGCGGATGACGAGCCAGCCACTTCTGCACGTTCGGATGCTTATGCGTGGCATAGTTGTCGAGGATCAGGTTGCAGTACTTTGTTCGAGGACGTGACTTCGTCAATGACGCGCAAAAAGCGAAGCCATTCCTGATGCCGGTGACGGTCGCCGCACATGGAAATCACTGTGCCATCGAGAGTATTGAGTGCCGCAAACAGGGTCGCTGTTCCATTCCGCTTGTAGTCGTGGGTCATAGTTCCGCAGCGCCCCTTGTTCAGCGGCAAGCCGGGTTGCGTCCGATCCAAGGCCTGAATCTGGCTTTTCTCATCGGCGAAAAGTACGATGGCGGGTTCAAATAGAGTCCCACGATCCGCGCTCCCCGCATTCCGGCATCTTAGCGAACGGCGCGCGGGGTGCGCGGCGCGGATGCTCAAGTCGCCCCGCCGCTCCGCCCTCCGACGCTGGCCCGTCGGCGGCTCCGTTCCGCGCGCGCCCGCCTTCCGCCGTCGTAGCAAGCGCTGCTCCGCCGCGGCGGACGGAGCGACGGAGCGCGGGCGCCGCAGTCGCCCGGGGAGCATTTTGCTGTCAGGTTGACGTGAACCGGACTTCACGGGATCTATGGCCGAGAGCCTCTATTAGGGCTCTGTCCGAGTCGCCGACAATTCAGACAGACGGGTGCGATTGGTCTACACAACGGCGGGAGCTACCTACCTTGGGCCCGTTAGTCGTGCCGCAATGCCACCGCAGGGTCCACTCGCATCGCGCGTCGCACCGGAAGAAGGCAGCCGAAAGCCGCAACCAACAGCAGAATCAACGGCGCAGCCAAGAGCGTCGCCGCGTCATACGGCGAGACTCCCACCAGTTGCGATTGCAGCAGGCGATTGATCCCAAGCGAGGCGGCCAACCCGACTACTAGTCCGGCAAACACGGGCGTGAGCGCCTCGCCCACAATGAGCCGCCGAATCTTCCCTGGCACTGCCCCGAGCGCCATGCGCACGCCGATTTCCTTGGTACGCTGGCCCACCGAATGAGCCACAACCGCATACAGCCCAATCGAGCCGAGCAGTAGCGCCAGAATCGCGAAAATCGGCGCGACCGCCGCGTGCTTACCCAGTTCGACGTGCTCCAAATCCATACGGTCCTGGTCGAAGCCGAACGTTGCCTGGAGCGTTGAATAACCTTCCAGGGTCACTCCAGGTGCGGAGCTTTCGATCGCCGCCCGCACCTTCGGCGCCACTTGGCCGGCTGGCACTCGAGCTCTCACGAACAGGGCTCCGCCGGCGCCAGGGTTCTGACGAAAAGGGACGTACATGATGGGGACGAATTTGTCGCGCAGCGGGCGGTTCTGCATGATGTTCGAGGTCACGCCCACCACCGCGTACCAGCGGGTTCCCTGGTCCCTATCTTGAAATCCGATGCGCTTGCCTACGGCAGTCTGCCCCGGCCAATATTGATTCACGAAGCTTTGATTCACGATGGCCACGGGCGGCGCTCCCGGAGCGTCGGTATCGCTGAACTCACGCCCTGAGAGCATCGCCACGCCAAGCGTCCTGAAGTAGTCTGGCCCGGCGGCCAGCCTTGTTGCCCTCGGTTTGCGTTCCGAGCCCGGATCGCCGGCCTCCAGCTCGAAAGCTAATGTGCCCGGATTTTGCAAGGGGGTAGCGCTGGCGACCGTAGTCGCCTCCACTCCGGGAATCGCCTTGAGATTCGCCCGCAGCCGGTCCCAATACGCGTTGCGAGTCTCGGGCGATGGGTACTCCTCGCGCGACACTTGTACCCGGCCAACCAGAATTCGATCCGCCCCGCGAACGCCCACATCCTTCCCTACGATATTCCACAAGCTGCGCGCCAACACCCCCGCGCCCGCCAGCAACACGATCGCCAGCGCCATTTGCCCGGCCACCAGCGCGGCCGATAAACGCTTGGTCCCCCGGCTCATGGTTGCTCCACGAGGATCGCTCTTTAGCCCGCCATTCACATCCGCGCGAAGCACCTGAACTACCGGAATAAACCCGAACAGCGCAGCGGCGGCTGCGGTGATCGCCGCCCAATAGGCGAAGATCTCCAGACCGGGTGAATAATCCAGCACGACATACCGCGTCCAGGTCGCGGAGATCCATTCACGCAGAGCCAATTTTCCCAACCACCATCCCAGGCCTCCGCCGGTAATGGCCAGCAGCGCACTCTCGGTGAGGAGCTGCCTGCTCATCCTCCAATGCCCGGCGCCAAGAGCGATCCGTGTCGAAAGCTCCCGCGCCCGGCCCAACGTGCGCGCCAGCGTCAAGTTCGCCAAATTCGCGCAAGCAATCAGCAGCACCAAACCCGCGGCCAACCATACCGAGCCGTAGATCGTCTTGACATCCGGACCCAAGTTGAACTCCGAGAAGTTTCTTGCGGTAGCTCGCACTCCTTTGTTGCTCGCCGGGAACGCGGCCTCCAGAGTTTGGTTCACGCCATCGAGCTCCGTGCGCGCACGCTCGAGCGTGGCCCCGGTGGTCAACTTCCCAATGGCGAAACCGCCGTCCACCTTCCTATCGAGCATCTCCTTGGTCGGCTGCAGGGGCATCCACATCGCACCGTGTCCGGGAAAGTCGAAGCCCTCCGGCATGACACCGATGATGGTCGCCGGCGCCTTGTTGATGCGCAACTGATGGCCAATGATGTCCGCCCGGCGGCCGTAGCGCGTTACCCAATCCCCATAAGGCAGAATCAGCACCTGCGGTGCACCCGGCAATTCATCGGCGGGTACGAAATCGCGCCCCAATGCCGGGCGCACTCCCAACAGTGCAAACGTGTTGGCCGTTACTAGCGTGCGATTGGCGTCACGCGTTCCGTATTCGTTATCGTTTATCAACACCGGTTTGGCGCCGAGGAAGGCCATTTCGCGGAAGGAACGCACCTGATCGCGCCAAGCAAGGAAGTCCGCATAGAGCAAGCAGCACCCGTTGGTGATCGTGTAGCGCTCTTGGATGTACACGAGCCGGCTGTTGTCCTTCACCAGATGAAACCCCCGGAACAGCATCGTGTTGACCACGGCGAACACGGCCACATTCAGGCCTATGACCAAGGCCAGCATCAGAATCGAGGTCAGCGTAAAACCTCGGTCTCGCGCCAGCCCTCGCACCGCAAAACGCAAGTCGTGGAACAGCCCTTCGAGCCAAACGATGCCGCGCGCATCACGATGCGCGTCTTTGGAGGCCTCGATGGCGCCAAACTTCAGCCGCGCCATACGGCGCGCTTCGGCGGGAGAGTAGCCGCGGCGCATATAGTCTTCGATTGCCAGCTCCATATGCGAACGAATTTCATCGTCGAGATCGCGGTCGAGCTGGTCGCGCAGAAACAGCGCGCGGAGCCGTTTCCACGCACTCATGAGTTGTCACCAGCGGCCGTGAGCACTAGTGTGACGACGCTTGACAGACGTTCCCAGTAGGTCCTGTCCTGTTTCATCTGCTGTTTCCCTGACCTGGTAATGGCGTAAAATTTGGCCTTGCGGTTGTTATCGGACACGCCCCATTCCGCACTGATCCAGCCGCGCTGCTGAAAGCGCACCGGCGAAGCGTAGATCGTATGGTAGGTGACAGGTCGATCCCCCGCTATCTTTGCCTCGATGTTGTAGTACTCGGAGCGCGCCCAACCGGGGTCCGCCACAATCTGGTATTCTTCACGCTATAGCCTTCTTGAATCAAGTTGTTCAGGGTCACTTTCAGAGCCACAATTCGGCCCCCTGGAAGTATTTGGACTCCTACGCGCACGGGGTCTGAAGAGACATTCCGCCGGATCGAAGCCACCTCGAATTCGGGCGCGGGCGCAGGTGGTGGCGTTTGCGCCCGCAGAAGAGGAGCGCTCATCACGGCAAACACGAGTCCTCGGGCGAAATTCACAAAAAGGTTCCTTTCTGACTCAGTCATAGCGCAACGCCACTACTGGATCCACTCGCATGGCACGGCGCGCGGGAATTAGAGAACCAAGTGTAGCCGCCATAATCAGCGTGGCGGAAACGGCGGCAAGAGTAACGGGGTCGGAAGGGGAAACCTGGACTAGCTCAGCTTTCAGGACGCGGTTTACGGCAAACGACGCGGCCAGTCCGATCATCAGACCAATTCCCGACGGAAGGATTCCCTGCCGGAGCACCAGCTTGAGAATATCGCGTGCCTTTGCACCCAACGCCATCCGGATTCCAATCTCCCGGGTGCGCTGGCTCACTGAATGCGCAATGACCGCATACAGGCCAATCGAAGCAAGCAGGAGTGCTATAGCGGCAAAAATCAAGAATAGTACTGTGTGGTTGCGAATATTTCCAAAGAGCCCGCCCGCCGCCAACTGATCAGCCAGACTATACGGGCCCAGCCAGATGGGTATATCGGAGTCCAGGGCGCTGATTTCACGCCGAAGACTCGTGACAAACCCACCAGCAGGTAGAGGAGTTCGTATCAAAATCCACATATCCCCTCCGCGCGGCGTCTGGCCGTAGGGCAAGTAGACCATCGGCGTGATCTCTTGCCGGCTGGGCGCATAAACGATGTTCGACACAACGCCGACGACGGTCAGCCACGCTCCTGGCGTCTCTCCATTGAACAAGCGAAGACGTTGGCCAAGTGCTGCTTCTCCAGGCCAATGCTCGCTTGCGAACCTCTGGTTCACGACGACTGCCGGAACTCCAGAAATTCCATCGGAGTTATTGAACTCGCGGCCGGAGCGCACCGTAGCGCCGAGGGTTCGGAAGTAGTCCGGGCCTATTGTCACCGCTGCGACCGTTAGGCCGCTCTGGCCAGCGACGAGGGGTCCATCGCCGGTAAGCTCGTACGAGCGGCGCCCCGGTATGCCACCTGCGGGAGGGAGGCCGATTGCAGCAGACTGGACACCCGGAATCGTTTCCAGCCGGGCTTTGAGACGATCAAAGAAAGAGATCTGTGCCTCTCGACGGGAATACTTGCCTTCAGGCAGATGCAGGAGCATCTCAAGCGTGTTTTCTGGCCTAACGCCCAGGTCCGCCGTTGCCATATTAAGAAAACTACGAATCATGACCCCCGCACCGGCCAGCAGGACTATGGCCAGCGCCACTTCTCCGATGATTAGGAGGCTCGATAAACCCTTTCTGCGTCCGCTGCCTGTGGCGCCATGGCCACCATCCTTCAAGACAGTGTTGAGGTTCCAACGTGAGAGCCGGAGCGCTGGGGCAAGTCCGCAGAGTAGTCCGGCGCCTATGGAGATCGCCACGAGATAGGCGAGAACGCGGTAGTCCATCGTATAGTCCAGCAGGTCGCGGCTCCATTCTCCGATCTGCGGATTAGTAGCCAGCTCGTAAGCGCGCACCCCCCAACTGGCAATCCCCCATCCAAACACGCCGCCGACGCCCGAGAGCACGAGGCTCTCGATGAGGAGCTGCCGCATGATCCGCCACCGACCGGCGCCGAGCGCGATCCGCAGCGAAATTTCGCGGGATCGCCCGATCGCGCGAGCCAACAGCAGATTTGTTACGTTGGCACAGACAATCAGGAACACAAAACCAACTGCGCCCCACAGGGCCCCGTAGATCAGGGTAGCGTTGGGGCCGATGAAGAACTCGGTGAAACTCTCGAGCCGGGGAACCTGGCCCTGATTCGTCCGCGGGTAGGCATTCTCCAACCGGCGTCCGACGGTTTCCAATTCTGTGCGTGCGCGCTCCCTCGTTACTCCATCGGCCATGCGGCCGAATGCGAACCATAAGTTCCGGGCATCCCGCCGCTGAAGATCCTGGGTCGGAACCAGGGGCACCCATAGATCCTGATTTTGCGGGAAGGAGAAGCCTTCGGGCATGACTCCGATTACGGTGGTCGGCGGCGTGCCGTTGATCTGCAGCGTCTGGCCGATGATTGCCGGATCCTTTGCGTACCGCCGCTCCCAGAAGCGATAATTCAGAATCGCCACCGGTGCGGCGCCCGGTATATCATCCGAAGGTGCGAAGTCCCGCCCCAAGATCGGTTTCTGGCTAAGCAGTCGAAAAGCGTTGGCTGTAATCTGGGTCGCGGTGTACCGCTCCGGAAAGCCACTCTTATCGTTGAGGGTTATCCTCAAATCGGCGACGGTGCCGATTCCATCGAACGACCTCGCCTGAGTCCGCCAGTCCTGAAAGTCCGTATAGGAAACACCGGAGTACTGCCCGTCCTTCTGACTGTGAATGTACAGGAGGCGATCATTCCGCTCAACCAAACGGAATCCCTGGAAGAGTACGGCCTTCGTCACGGTGAAGACGGCGGCATTGACCCCGATGCCGATCGCAAGCGTCGCGATGGCGGTAACAGTGAATCCAGGACTGCGCCGCATGCCGCGAACGGCATAGCGGATATCTTGAACGATACCGTCGAACCAAGGCAGCCCTCGCGATTCGCGGTGCACTTCCTTCGAAGGCTCAATCCCTCCCAGCTTGATCAACGCCCGGCGGCGAGCCTCTGTCAAACTCATCCCCTGCCGAAGATGATCCTGCGTCGCCAGTTCGATGTGGGCTGCAAGTTCTTCATCGAGTTCCAGGTCGAGCTTTCGCTTACGAAAGAACGAGTGCACACGGGCACACGCTTCGCGAAGCGTGGTCATTCATTGCCTCCTGCAGAGGCAGTTAGAACCCGTCCCATCACCGCCGCAAGCCGTTCCCAATTCGATTTCTCCGTTCTGACTTGGCGCTTGCCGGCCTTGGTAATGGAGTAAAACTTCGCTTTGCGGTTGTTATCCGATACGCCCCAAGCCGCAGAAATCCATCCACGTTGTTGGAGGCGTACCAGCGATGCATAAATGGTCCCCTGATTCAGAAGCACCTGATCCTGGCTCAACTGCTCGATGCGCCGGGCGATTCCATAGCCATGCAAGGCACCCATGGTTTCCAGTGTCTGGAGCACCATCAGGTCAAGCGTTCCTTGAAGCAGGTCAAGCTTTGAATCCGCCATACTCTCTCCTGTTGTACTACCACATGAGTATGCCACAAGAACCTGTGGCATGTCCACATGGAAGGTCTGGGAGCAGCTAGTGGACTCGACGCACTGCCAAACGCGTCGAACGAAGGTGCGTCTCGTTCGCACGTTTGGCAGAACTCGGAACTATGGCTGGCAGGTGGAGCGTTGGTGAAGAAGGTCTGAGCGCGGACTGTGTGGCGCTGGGCGCGTGCTTGATCGCGCGGTTCGGAGCGTCGCTGCGACCGGGCGCTGGCCGGCACGATCACCAAAAAAGATTGCCAGGACGAGGCGCTTCACACCCCGATGATCGGCAGTTGTGGGCTCGACCTTTAGCTACCGATATTTCCCGTTAACGGTGCTCTCTCCGAGTCGCGCGTGATACGGGAGTTGGCCCGTATTTCGTTACTTTGGGGTCTGTGAGTAAACTCACCCGACTCGCCCCCTATGCCACTGCCCGCAGGCACAAAACTCGGCACGCACGAGAATTCGAGATTGCATTTGCCACATTCGAGCAGATTCGCGTTGCATTTCCAGAACTCGCGATGACTCTCGACCTTCACCATCCACATGTTGGAGTACATGACGATAAACCTGCCCGTAAGCGTCGGGCTTTCGGAAGGTGGCCCGCGAACGGGCCGTGAAATCCAAAGCTAGGCTGAGAGGCCGCAATTAGCTACAAGGAGCCGAAACACTCCGGCCGCAAAGCGCATGGGCCAGCCGATGAATGTTAGTTAATTGCGAAACAGTAGAAAAGGCCCGCGCCGCCGCTGCTTTCCAGCGCTGCCTGGCTGCATCCTTTTGTGGCGTTCGAGGAATTCCAGGATGAGCCATTGCCGATTCGATCAGAATGGCCGACCTGCGCGGAACCTGTTGAGCTGCTGGTCCAGTTGTTGCAAGTATGGTCGGCGTTATCCATGTAAGCGCGACCGTCCCACTTCGATCCCGTGAGAATTTCGTGCTGAATCGGTGGCGTATCGCCGATGCCGTGAATGACCTGTCCATGCTCGTTGCGTGTGGACTGTTTGAATAGATTGCTGCCGCGCTGCGCC
>Ga0182024_10002963_pt1 | contig 41319 bp, 34 predicted proteins | sample P32metaG_FD_120480 | JGI IMG/M metagenome (GOLD analysis project Ga0182024, IMG submission 120480) | Permafrost microbial communities from Stordalen Mire, Sweden - P3-2 metaG (Illumina Assembly) | ecosystem: Environmental > Terrestrial > Soil > Wetlands > Permafrost | place: Sweden: Stordalen...
AGAGTTTTCCCACATGACTTTTGCAACCGCGAGCCTTTGGTGGGATCTCGCGGTTTTTTCTCCCGCGATCACGGCCGGTTCGCCAGCCGCGAAGGCGGTGATTGGTGCTCGCCCGACGGTCCCACTGTGATGGGCGCCCGGGACCTCGGCGAATGAGCGGCGTCAACCGCGGCATGAAGGTGGCCATCCACCTGCTGTTGGTGTTCGCGGCCTTTATCCTCGCTTACGAGATTCGCCTAGGTCTGCCGTTCGATTGGTGGTTCTCGAATCCCAAGGCGAACTCGGTTCTCGTGTGGGCGCTGCTTTACACCGGCGTCGCCGCCGCCGTTGAGCTGGTGTTCCGCAACGAGAGGTCATCGTGGCGTTTCGCTTCGGCGCGCGAAGTGCTCAAGCTGGCCATCGCCACCGGCGTTACCGCCGCGACCTTCCTGGTGATCATATTCCTGAGCAGCCGGGCGATCTCCTTGCCGCGGTCGAGCTTGGTCATGTCGTGGCTCCTGAGTCTGTTCATGCTCGTGGGCGTACGGCTGGCGTCGCGGCTTTATCACGATCCCGCGCTTGCCCTGAGCCTGTTCACCGACCGCCGCAGGGGAGGCATACCCCTGACGCTGGTGGGCGACATTGGGCAAGCCGAGGCCTATCTGCGGCGTTCCGCGACGGGTTCGGATCGGGAATACAGCCCCGTCGCGATCATTTCGCTGGGGCCAAGCGATGTGGGCCAATTCATCCACGGTGTTCCAGTGGTCGGCGAGACGCGTCATCTTGCGAGCCACTTCAACGCCATCTCGCCAGAGAGCCAGACTCGCGGCGCCGTGTTGTTCCTCGACGACCCGATCGCTCGGTTGCGGCTGAACGCGGGGGATATCGGTCGCCTGAAATCCCAAGGACTTAGACTGCTTCGACAGGCGAACCTGGTCGAGTTGCAGAGCGATGAAGGCAAGACCCGCGGTTTGAGGGAGATGAAACTCGAGGAGTTTTTGTCCCGGGCTCCGCTTTCCATAGACGGCGGACCGATCGCGGCTCTGGTGGCCGGCAAGCGGGTTCTGGTGACGGGCGCTGGCGGCAGCATCGGCTCGGAAATCGCCCGCCAACTGGTCGCCTTGGGGTGTTCCCACATAAGCCTGCTGGACCACTCGGAATTTCTGCTTTTCGAAATTCATCGGGAAATTGAACGCGCGGCCCAGAACGGCGCCAGCCATCGGGCCTTCCTCGGCAATGTTCGCGACGAGGGGCGCATCCGTGAGGTGTTCATGGCCGAGCGGCCCGATCTTGTGTTCCACGCCGCGGCCCTGAAACACGTGACCCTGGTTGAGAACAACCCGTGCGAGGGGGCGCTCACCAACGTTCTGGGAACCTGGAACGTCGCCGCCGCGGCGCGCGAATGCGGGGCCGGCGAGATGGTGATGATCTCCACCGACAAGGCCGTCGATCCGACGAACATCATGGGTGCGACCAAGCGAATCGCCGAAGCCCTGCTGCCGGCTCATGCCGATGGGAACACTCGCTACTGCGTAGTCAGGTTCGGCAACGTTCTGGGCTCAGCGGGGTCGGTGGTGCCGATCTTCAAGGACCAGATTGAACGCGGTGGCCCCGTCACGGTGAGCCATGAAGACGTCGAGCGCTATTTCATGACCATACCGGAGGCTGTGCAGCTCGTCCTTCACGCCACCGCACTGAGATTCAACGATGTGAGAGAAGGGCTGCGCAAGTTCGTCCTGGAGATGGGCGATCCGGTCAAAATTGTCGATCTGGCGCGGCAGATGATTGAGCTGAATGGAGGCATTCCTGGCACGGACATCGCCATTGAGATAACCGGCCTTCGGCCAGGCGAAAAGCTGACCGAAACCCTTATTGATGAAAACGAGATCGCCACGCCCTGTGTCCCGGGCATTACCGAGATCCATACGACCTCGCCCGAAGGAGTCATCGGTTGGGCGCCCATTTCCAGGCTCGCCGCTCTAGCACGAGTTGGCGATGCGCAAGCCGTCCTCAAACTTGTCGCGAGCAACCTCTCGGCGGTGCGGGAATCCCGTGTGCTACCGAATGTGGTTCGGTCCCTAGACCACAGGCGGAGCTGACGCCTCACGGCGCGCCAGACGCCAGGGGTCTTTGGGGACGCCCTAATATTCTTTCCAAACCGTCCGGCGGACGTAGTCGGTATAGCTGACGATGATGCGCAGCACCTTTGCCGAGACATTGGGCATACCGTAGTCGGCCACCTGACGCAGGGTGCGCGCGGCCCCGCGGCCTTGGGTTTCCAGGATGGACAGCGCTAGCAGGACGCGGTGGGGTTCCAGACCGCTCATGATCACCGCGGCTTCTTCCATGCCTTCGGGCCGCTCGTGAGCCTCGCGCAGGTTGACCGCCGGGAAATTTAGGATGGAGCTTTCCTCGTTGATCGTTCCGCTGTCTGACAGCACCGCGCGCGCGCCCATCTGCAAGGCGACATAGTCCAGGAAGCCGAACGGCTTCATCAGGCGAATGAGCGGATCGAATGACAGGCCAAGCTGTTCGATGCGGTTGCGCGTACGCGGGTGAGTGCTGACCAGGATCGGCAGACGGTATTTCTTGGCGACTGCGTTGAGCGACGCGGTCAGTCGGCGAATCTGAGGTTCGAAGTCAACGTTTTCCTCGCGATGCGCGCTGACCAGGAAGTAACCCTCCGGCTCCAGCGCGTGGTCGGTCAAGATGGTCGAGCGATCAATGGCCGGGCGATAGTGGTGGAGGACCTCGAACATCGGGCTGCCGGTCTTGATGATCCGGTCGGCCGGAAGACCTTCCGCGAGGAGATACTCCCGGGCGATGTCGGAGTAGGTCAGGTTGATGTCTGCCGCGTGATCGACGATCCGCCGGTTGATTTCCTCCGGAACGCGCTGATCGAAGCAGCGATTTCCCGCCTCCATGTGAAAGACCGGAATTCTTCGCTTCTTGGCCGGAATGACCGCCAGGCAGGAGTTGGTGTCGCCCAGGACGAGGACGGCGTCCGGCTTTTCCTGCTCCAGGATCTTGTCGGTCTCGATGATGACCTTGCCGATTGTCTCCGACGCCGTGGCGCCGGCGGCGTTCAAGGCATGGTCGGGCTTGCGAAGGTCGAGATCCTTGAAAAAGACCTCGCTGAGCTCGTAGTCGTAGTTCTGTCCGGTGTGCACCAGAACGTGGTCGAGATGCTCGTCGAGCGCGGGAATGACGCGGGAGAGGCGGATGATCTCCGGCCGCGTGCCGACGAGGGTCATGACCTTCAGAAGGGCCACGTCAGACCTTCTCGGCGACAGTGTCGGGATGGGAGCGATCGAATATTTCATTCGCCCACAGCATCGATATCAGAGTGTCCTCGCCAACATTGGTAATGTCATGCGTCCAGCCGGGCGCCGTCTCGACTACCACTGGCGATTCGCCCGAGGTGCGGATCTCGTGAACCGCGCCGGTGATGATGTGGCGGAAGCGAAACAGCGCTTCGCCTTTGACGACCAGGAACTTCTCGGTCTTCGTATGGTGATAGTGACCGCCCCGCGTCACGCCCGGATGGGCGGTGAAATAGGAGAACTGGCCCGAGGTCCGCGTCTTCAACACTTCTGAGAATGAACCGCGCGCATCGGTGTGTGAGATCAGCGGGTAGCTGAACGACTCCGGCGGCATGGCCGCCACATAGGTGGCGTAGAGCGCCCGGGGAAAGCCGGCGCCGACCGTTTCGATCAAGGCCTCCCGCCGATCGTCCCGGAACCGCGCGATCAGCTCGGCCACCTCGCCGACGGACGTTTCGTAGACAGGCGTGACCTGGCGGTACCCGCCGCGCTGGGACGGCGTCATCACCAGGTCGATGATGGCGGCAACCACGTCATCGATATAGACCAGCGACAGGGGCGTGGTTGCATCGTTCACCTGGATCGGCAGGCCATGGGCGATGTTGTGGCAGAAGGTGGCCACCGCGGAGTTGTAGTTGGGCCGGCACCATTTTCCGAAGACATTCGGAAGCTGAAAAATATGCACGGGGTTGCCCGTGCGATCAGCGAAGGCCAGCAACGCCTCTTCGGCGGCCTTCTTGCTGAGGCCATAGGGGCTATCCTCCTTGGCCCGGATCGACGAGGTCAAGATGATTGGAATTCGCCGGCCGCTTGACTCGACAGCGTCGACGAGGCTCGCGACCGTATCGCGATTGCCGGTCATGAACTCCGCCGGATCCTTGGGCCTGTTCACGCCGGCCAGGTGCACGATGACGTCCGCATCAAGGACGGCCGCGCGCAAGTCTTCGTCCGTGGCCGCCACCTCGATTGGCCGGACCTCGAATGTCTTCAATTCGTTCAGCCGGACCGTGAGGTTCTTGCCGATGAAACCCTCGGCGCCGGTGACGACAATTTTCGTCGCGGTCATTCGTCGGCCTCCGGCGATTGACCGCTCAGCACCCGCTTGATGTAGTCCAGGCCCAGAAGAATCTCCTTCATCCCCCGGCGATCCAGCCGCTCGGTGTTGTGGGAGTTGTAGTCCCGCGCGTCGCTGATGCGCGTCTCTCCGTTATGTTCGAACGCGGAGTAGTTCAGGTCTCTGTTGTCGGCGGCCACTCGATAATACTTGCCTTGGTCATCAGCCACCGCCATTTCCTCGCGGCTGAGCAACGCTTCATACAGCTTTTCTCCGTGGCGCGTGCCGACGATCCTGACGGGGTGGTTTGGCTTGCCGAGCACATCAAGCACCGCCAGGGCCAGGTTTTCCACCGTCACCGCCGGGGCCTTTTGGACAAAGAGATCGCCGCCGTCGCCGCTCTGAAAAGCGTGCAACACCAGGTCGACCGACTGAGGCAGGGTCATGACAAAGCGCGTCATGTTGGGATCGGTCAGGGTGATCGGATCCCCACGCAGGGCCTGGCCAACGAACAGCGGGACCACCGATCCTCGCGACGCCAGCACGTTTCCATAACGCGTGCCGCAGATCGTCGTTTTGCTGCCCAACGCCGTGCGGGCCTTGGCCACCATGACCTTTTCCATCATTGCCTTGGAGATCCCCATGGCGTTGATCGGATAGACGGCCTTGTCGGTCGATAGACAGACGACGCGGGCGACCCCGTTGGCGATGGCCGCCTCCAGCACGTTGTCGGCGCCCAGAACATTGGTCTTGACCGCCTCCATCGGGTGGAACTCACAGGAGGGAACCTGCTTCAGCGCCGCGGCGTGAAAAATGAAATCAACGCCACGCGTGGCGTTCAGGACCGAACGGTAGTCACGGACGTCGCCAATGTGGTAACTCAGGCGAGGATCAACAAATTTGTTGCGCTGATCTTCTTGTTTTTTCTCATCTCGGCTGAATATGCGAATTTCGTCAAATGGTTCATTGATAAATCGCCGGAGAACGGTAGTCCCAAACGATCCAGTTCCACCAGTTATCAATAATGTCTTTCCATCGAACACGTATACGTCCCTCTATAAGTTACATGGGTCGTCGGCATATCCGAATGACGACTGCAGTTCGCATGTCACACACTACAAGTAACGCGGAACGACCTTCAAATTCTGGCGCTCTGACGCAAACAATTGAGGCGTTGTCTACGTGGCGCGGCTTGAAAACGCAAGCACGCCAAAGGCCCACCAATGTGCGAGAAGACTTGAAATCGCGGGCGGTCGGCGGTGAGGCGCGCTAAGGATTGTTCCTGGCTGGCCGCTCTCACACCGTAAGTCGCTCAAGGTCGTGACTGTCGCGTTGCGCCTCTGTCCTAGGGCAGTGCGTTGGCGGTTGCCAATCTCCGACTTCTCCCCGCCCGCCAAAATATGATCCAGGCGGATACCGCGACAATCGCCTGGGCCGTTAGTTGCGCTACGAATGGCGCCGAGGATCCGAGGATGTTCATCCCCACGAGCAAGATGGCCGCGAACAGACTGACGGTCCCTATCTCAAGGCCAATGGCGTAGATCAGCCGTCGGCGCGCAAGCAAAATCTGAAGGGCGAGGGTTGCAGAGACGCGCAGGACGTCACCGGCCATGTACATGACAATGGGAACGGCGGCGGGAAGGTACTTGTCCGATAAGAATGTGTGGATGAAGAATCTCGGGGCGGCCGCGAACACCGCCAATGAGACGGCCATGGCGCCCGTCGCCACTGCGAAGCTCCTGACCACGATCCGACGACCGGAGGCGTCATCCGAACTCGCCGCAAACGCCGGTAGGAAAATTTGCAGCATGAACAATCCGGTCAGTTGGATATTCATGTCGGAAATGCGGTTGGCGACAAGCCAGTAACCCAAGGCCTTGACGCCGAAACTTTGACGATAGACGTAGCGAAGTCCGAACATCGCCAGCGATGTCGTTGACGCGGTGATCACGAACGCCCCCGAGTATCGGAGCAGGAGCCGAATTTCATTGCCCAGACTCCCCCCCGCGCCTCTGGGTGGCAGCCTCATCCTGCGCACCATCGCCCAACCAATGACCCCCGTGAGAACCGGCCCGGCCGTGAAGGCGAGCACAGCCCCAATCGCGCTTCCCTGATACAGAAGCACCAGAGCTCCCGCCCCTCCCATCAGGAGTCCAGCTGCCTGAGCCGCCAGGCTGGCGACGGCGCGCTGTCGGCCAGCCAGCAGCGATGCATAGATCATCGATGGACCCGACGCCGCGCAAAGCAAGGCAATCCACGGCACGGCCGAGGAATCCCGCGCCGATCCGGTCAACAGGATCGCGATCGGGCCGTGCAGCAGGGCTATGGGCAAGCCAATGAACAGGGCGGCCGCCATCCAGATCGCAAATGCCGCGTCGTGAGCCTCGCGCACGGCGGCGAGATCCTTTGCGACCGCCGCTTGCCGTATGAGACCGTTTTGAACACCGCCGGCCGCGATCATGTTTAGCAGGGTCGACAGCAGAAAAAACTGCGAAAAGACGGTAAATCCCTCGACGGTTAGGTAGCGCGTCGAAAACTTGATGATGGCCAGTCCGACAATCGTTTTCAGCGCGAAATACGCCGGAACGGCGAGGGCCGAGGTCGGCGAGCCGCGGGTAAATTTCAAGACGTGGCCCTGCTCTCCGCCGCGTGGCGCGACGCCTTGGCAAGCCACCCAAGCCGCCATTCCGGTTCGGTGGAGCGGACGCCCGAAGCTTCGACGCTTCGCCTGTGGGTGGTGATGTACGTCAGCATTCCATCACTGGGCGAAATGGGATCGCCGCTCTGTCGTCAGTGGCTGCCGTCGCATTGCGTCCTTTGTGCCGCGCCGCTCCCGAGGATCGCGCCGAACGCTTGGTCGAACCACGACGGCGGGGTCATCGTGACCCCCGGCGGGAACGGATAGACCAAGCGCCCATGAAGGGCCGTGCGACAGCGGGATCATCGCTCAACTGCCCGACGGATTCCAGAGACATGTATCGCGGGCGAGCCACCCCCTCCTTAGACAGCTCGCTGGCCGCACCGGCGGAGCGTCGTCGTGCCTCGCCCAGTTCGTGGTGTGATACAAGCTCTCGGTTAGGTTATTCGCCAACGTCCTTCATTTTGGCATGTTTGCGGGCTTAAGGGTCAGCGATAAATCAGCCAGAGAGGCGGCGGGACGTCTGCGATTTTGCACGACCAAAACAAGGATTGTCTGTATGGCCTGTGAGTTCTCGCCACATGAGGGATGAATGACCTCTGCACTAAGGCCCACCGCGGCGCGCGCTTGGAAGGCAAGGCGGCTGGGGCTTCTGACTGCTTTCTTCGTCGCCGCCGTCGGCATCCCTATGTTCTTTCGGCTTGACGGAACGTTGTATCGGGGGAGCCTGGACTCGGAGAGCACCTTCTTGCCTCTCGGCATGATTACGACTCTAGGGTTTTTGGTCGTCAATTATCGCCGGCTGATTTCTATGAATTGGACTTTGTTGCATCTACTTTGTTTTACATTGTTGTTGTATACGTTATTGTTATTTCTATTTGGGATTTTTTTCACGATTTATACGGGAGATTCATCTTTAGTTATTGTATTTCTTGTGCCCATAATATTGGGTGTCTTCTTCGGCTCCGTGTTGGAAGGTGAACGTAAAGGCGAACGCGCGCTGGACCTGATCAGCGCAATTTTCGCAATGGTGGCCGTGGGTCACGTTATCACGTCGGTGGTCGAGACTGGGATCGCGGGAACCTTCTTGGGCTATTCAAGGGGCTCCGATAGCGTGGCCGGGCTATTTACAATTCACCAGCGGCTAATCTACGTGCCCCTGGTGATGGCTTACTGTCTGGTCTGGACCTTGTTCATCTCCAGACTCAAGCTCTCCACGAAGTTCCTGGTCGCTGCGCCCTTGTTGTTGGATATCGTGATTGACGCCGCTCGGGAACCATTCCTCACGATCGTCGTCATGGTCGCGTTATTGACGTGGGTTTGGACGTTGGAGAAATCCGCGATTGCCCGAAGGAAGATAAGAATAGTCGTGGGTGTATTCTTGACTTTGTGTCTTGCAGCTGCCGTCTCGGCAAGTGTGCTGGCAGACACCTATGTGATTAAGAAATTCGTCAATATCGGCGGTGGATCGTTGGACGATTTGACGGGCGATCGCAGCCAGAAGATTTCCGACTTTTTGGGGGACATTCGCGACCATCCTTTGTTTGGGCAGCTCATGCAGTTTTCCACCGATTCCCGCCTCACGCCCCATAACCAGTTCGTGGAAGCCCTCTTGCGCGGCGGAATATTCTTCCTCATCGCCCTATCGGCGCCCATCGCGTGGGTAATGGTCGTCACCATTCGGCGCCTGCTTCGAGTGCGCAAGCTTGAACCCGTCGTTCAGATGGCCCTGGTCTTGTCGGTGACGTTCTTCTTCGTGAACTGGAACATCAACACGCCGTTCAGATCGCCGTTCTGCATGATCTATGTTGGCATGGTGTTTGGCATGGCAAGCACGCACCAAGCCGCGTGGCGGCGGGCGCCGGCTCGCGGGCGTCAAGGGCGGCCGCGGCCATGGTCCGGTGGCGGCCCTGTCGCGGCCGGGGCCCGGCGAGCTCACTGGACTTGAATCGTGGTCGTGAAAGTTACGGCGCTCGGCTGGCCTGGTCCAACGTGCGCCTCGTCGATGCGTTGGCCGATGGCAGTGGGCGTGGTTTGAACCTCAACCAACGCTCGTCGTCGGTGTAGCTCGGTGTGACGCGCTTTACCTTTGCCGACGCGTTTGGCATTGAATAGTCGGCGACCAGCCGCAAAGCGCGCTCGCAACAGCCAACGGGGCAGCAGATTTCCGCCGAGGATATTGGGGAGGGCTGTAAGCTGCGGGGAGGACATCCGAGGACAATCGGGGCGATCAAGTAACGCATGCCCAAGACTGGCCATGGGACCGCCGCCACTTCCTGTGTGTGCGCGTTAACGTCGGAGCACGGTTGGGATTATTGAGGATGCGAGGTATTGTCCCTCTGCGCCTTCACTGTATGGTCCTGAAATGGAACCTACGCAGAAGGTGGGCGGAGTCTTGGTTGGCCACGCCCACGGAACTTGTGTTTGCCCGGGCTGCGGCCTTGTTGCGCAGTTTTTAACCAGGAGACAGGTAAATATCTACAGTTGCCCAGCGTGCGGTCTCGCTTTTGGTGAAGCCACCGATGACGTGGTGGCGACGCCCGCGTGGTATTTCCACGATTCTTCTGGTGAGTTTTCAACACAAGCGGAAGTGGCGCGCCGGCGGGTTCCGCTCCGCAAGCGGTACTACGAACGCATCCTCGGGCGGCCGGTAAAGAGAGTTCTTGAAATTGGCTGTGGGCACGCGGCCTGGGCGGGGGCGTGGCAGGAGCTGGGCTGCGACTATGTTGGGGTGGAGTATGAACCTGAAGTCGCGGCCGAAGCCCGAGCGCTAACTGGCGCTGAGATTGTTGGTGGGAACTTCACGAGAGTTGATATTCAGGGCGTCTTTGACGTTATCTTCCTCTCTCAAGTTCTTGAGCATGTCGGTAACCCCATTGAGTTTTTAGGAAAAGCTAGATCACTCGGCGCTTTGATCCATGTCGATGTTCCCAACCACGCTTCGGTAATGTCTCTCTTGAGGATGATCGCCCATCCAAGGGAATATGGTTTCATTCAGCCACCACATCACCTATTGGCCTACACACCAAAGAGTCTGAGAAAGTTATTTGTTCACTGCGGTTTCCGGCCCGTCGAAATTAAACCGTTCCGGAATAACCATAAAATTTTTGGTCAACTCGCTAAACCCGGAGTACTGTCGAGATTAATCTATGCCATTTCCGATGTTATGGGTCGTGGAAGCTTGCTCGTAGGCGTCGCGCTCTCACATTGACCGTAGCGGCGGAAATTGGCCACAAGATGCGGTCGCCCGCTTTGGAATCGCGCGCCAATAGTGCGTTCTCTAAACACGTGTGCGCAGGCGGCCCCTCGCTCGACCCACGCGAGCCTCGACACGCGAGAGCGGAAATTCCGACCGATTTCCAGCCATCCGGCGCAATGGTTGCGCCGAAGTCGTATGGATCAATGCAAGCTACACCGGCGATGTCCGACGAGTGGCCTGGAAAGTAAGCGACATGACGCCCCGAGCGCTTCGCATTCTTTATCTGAGCCAGTGGTTCGAGCCCGAGCCGGTGATGAAGGGGATGGGATTCGTTCAGGGCCTGATCGGCCAAGGTCATACGGTCGAGGTCGCCACGGGGTTTCCCAACTATCCGGGCGGAAGACTTCACCCAGGCTACAAGGTCCGGCTGTTCCAGCGGGAGCAGACCAACGGCGTTACCGTCAATCGACTTGCGCTCTACCCCAGCCACGACAATTCCTCTTGGCGCCGGGCCCTCAACTATCTGTCGTTCCTGGTATCGGCGACCATCTTTTGCATGCTCAATGCAAGACGCTTTGACGTCATCTACGTCTATCATCCTCCGGTCACCGTGGGACTGGCCGCGGCGCTGTCGGGTTGGTTCACCCGCACTCCCTTCGTGATCGATATTCAGGATCTTTGGCCCGATTCGGTCGCGGCCTCCGGCATGGCCCATGCCGGTCGATTGGCGAAGATCCTGGGCGCGGTCTGCAAGTTCGTCTATCGCCGCGCCGCCACGGTCGTCGCCCAATCCAAGGGCATGGCGGCCGAGATCGCCAAACGCGCGCCCTTGGCTGATGTCACCACGATTCATAACTGGGCCGATGAAACCGCGTTCGAACAGCCCGCCGGCGCGCGGATCGATCACCTGGGTTTTCAGGGCTGCTTCAACATTGTCTATGGCGGCAATCTCGGTCGAGCGCAGGCGCTCGACACCCTGATCGAGGCGGCGATCATCGCCAGGCGAACGGCGCCCAAGATAAAGCTGCACCTGTTTGGCGACGGCGTTGACGCCGACCGCCTGCGACGACTGGCCGACCGGCAGCCGGAGGGAAACGTTCAGATAAGGCCCCCGGTCAGCCGGGCGGCCATCGCCGGAATCTTCGCCCGCGCCGATGTGCTCGTTCTGCATCTTGCCGACGATCCTCTGTTCGAAATCACCATCCCCTCGAAGCTGCAGTTCTATCTGGCGGCGGGCAAACCGGTTCTGATCGGCGGCCGAGGCGAGGCGGCCAAGATCGTGGTCGATGGCGATGTCGGCGTCGCCGTGCCGCCGGACAATCCCAAGGCCATGGCCGACGCCATGGTCGCTCTGGCGGCCCGGTCGCAAGACAACCTAGAAGACATGGGAGGCCGAGCCCGCCGACTCTACCTCGCGTCGTTCTCGTTCGCCGCGGCCATCCAGGGCACCGATGCCGTGCTTCGCAGCGCGGCCGCCCCTCGGCGCGGATCGTCCAAGCGGCGGCCGGGAACGTCTCAGACCGCCGCGAACTTGTGATCCGGGACGGTTGGACCATGCTCCACCCGCAAGGGGATGTTGCCGCCCTTGATGCATTCACCGGTTCGCAGGTCCCATTCCCATCGATGCCGGGGGCACACGAAAACGCCGTTGCACGCTTCGACGCCCGTCAGGTCCTCGCCCGCATGAGGACAAAAACGCTGAATGCGCGTCGTGGGATCGCCGGCGAGGGCAATCATCTCGTTGGAGTCGCCCGCGAGGACAAAAAGGCGGCCCCGCGCGGGCGCATGATGATAGCGCAGCAAGGCAAAGAACTGCGGGTCAAAGATATCGGGATCTCGGGACAACAACATATGGTGGGAGGCCACCATTTCATCCCAATTGGTTTCCCCGTCCACCACCTTGCGCAGCATCAGCATCGGTATCTTGAAGGTATAGGCGCTGACGAAGCCGGCCGGTGGGTTGTCATCAACACTCACGCCGTCCGCCCCGATGTGAAGATACCACCGGCGTAAGAATTCTCCACTCTGCTCATAGGCCTCGATGATGAAGTTCTTCGAAAAGGACCTGAACGCCAACAGCCGCTTGTTATGGCGTTCGATGTCTCGCCAGTGCGCGGCAAGCTCCTCCGTCGACACTCTAGGGGCGACTTTCGCGCAGTAAGGCGCCGTCTCCTCGGCGCGGCGGGACGCGTAGGCTTCGATCGTATCGTCTGGATAGGGATTGAGTTTGGAATAGTTCTCTTCGACGGTGCAGGTCTTGCTCATCACGTCGATGTGGACCACGTCACTCGGAAATATACGCAGAGCCGCACCCGCGGCCACCGAGTCCGAAACCCGTCCAGAGAAGTTCTCCCAGTCGACAAATACCGTCGGCGTTCCGGCCGAGGGATTGTACTTCAATAGTTGCGGATGCAAAAAGCAGAATGGCCCAGCGCTGGGAATAAAATATCGCGGCTGTATGGCCGCGACCTTGCGCCTGAACAGATCAACGTACGTCTCGACCGCGCTCGAGGCTTTTTCATTCTTGGTTGCCTGGTCATACATGTCATACGTCTGAGGAAAGTGTATCGCCCCAGAAAATTGACAAGCAAGAATGTCGGCCTCGGGTAACTCGGCCGAGTTTATTTGACAGTCGTTCAGATCAAGAAAACGGAAACCATCGGCTTCTATCAGCAGGCCGCTATCTTCCACTGCGGAGCTGTTAATTAACATGGTGACCGACAGGGTTTCTGTGAGACGAGTGGATTCTTGGTGTTCGAGTTTCGCCATGATGTTGAAACCCATGTCTTCAAGTAACCACTCAAGTTCGCGCGATCGGAACGCCGGACAAAGAACGGTGACATCCTTGTCAAGCTGTTCGAGGAACCGCCGATCGTAGTGATCGGTGTGAGCATGCGAAATATAGAGATAATCGAACCGCCGGCGCAGCACATCGTCTCTGACAAAGGCGTTATCGGGGTAGGGAAAAATCGAGCCTAGGTTCCCAGCATAGAACCATGGGTCCATGAGGATCGAGGTGCCATCGTGCTCGAAAATGAAGCCGGCGTGACCAAGGTAGACGATCTTCGTGACGGAGGGCTGGAGACCCAGTGTCATTCAACAACCTCCATCGGCGCGGTGGAACCGATCAGATCGCCGCCCGCGCGCGGATCGCGACGATCAATCGACCGGGTCGGCTTTTTCAAGAGGGCTGCCGGCGAAATTCGGCATTAGCTTGATATTTTCCGGGGTGACGCCTTCCCGTCCAAAGACCTTTTTGAGGGTCAGAAACAAGATCTTCAAATCGAGCGCCACGCTCTGATTGTCGACATACCACACATCCAGCTTGAATTTGTCCTCCCAACTGATGGCGCTTCGCCCGTTCACTTGAGCCCAGCCCGTCACACCGGGTCTGACATCATGACGTCGCGCCTGCTCGGCGCTGTATAGCGGCAGGTACTTCATCAACAGCGGACGGGGGCCAACCAGGCTCATCTGCCCGAAGAGGACGTTGAATAGGCTCGGCAGCTCATCAAGACTGCTGTTCCTCAGCCATTCCGAGAAAGGGGTCAGCCGTGCAAGCTCATCGGCGATGACATCGCCTGTGTCGACAGTGCTAGCGAGCATCGAGCGAAATTTGCAAAGCTTGAATGGAGCGCCGTGGAGACCAGGCCGTTCATGGACGAATAGAATGGGGCTGCCGAGCTTAAACCTCACGAGTACGCCGACCAGGGCCATGACAGGAAGCGTGATGAGGATCAGGATGGAGCTGGCGACGACATCGAAGAGCCTTTTGGCCACTGCGGAGCGGTGCGGACCCACGGCGCGCGCGTCCGGTCGCGGCCGGGCGCCGATGGGCTGAAGGCGCCTTGTCGCCTTGGGGGCCATCGCTGCGTCAGGTGGTTCGATCGGAACGCGGCCACACGGTGGCGCCGTCGGGAAGAGAGCGAAGGGCGGTGCAGCCTATGCCCAGGATCACGCCGCGACCGAGCTTCACGCCTTGCAGGACCTTGGCGAGAGGGCCCACGAGGGTGTCTTCGCCGATCTGCGCGCCGCCGCCGATGAAGGCCCCCGGCGCGATCGTGACGTTGCAGCCGACCATGGCGTCGTGGCCAATGATGGCGCCAGAGTTGATGACGCAGAAGTCCTGAAGAATCGCATCCACGGCCAACACCGCTCCGTGAGCGACGAATGCACCCGCTCCGATCTTCACGCCTTTGGAACACACGGCCCGGGGCGAAGTCATCGGCGGACAATCGAGACCTGACTTTCTCAGCCATTCGATGAGACCGCGACGCACCGCGAGCGAGCGGCGGTCCACCCCGCCGACCCCAAGCGCGACCGCGTCGTATGCCCCCTTGTCGCGAATCAGGTCGTCCAGATAGCCGCGGTGGATGGCCTCGAAATGCCCAGGGTCGAGGGCATAGCACGCGGTCACGTCGAAGCCGTTCATTTCGGCGATTTCGGCGACTTCCTTTGCGAAGCCGCCACCGCCAAGAAGCGCAAGTCTCGGCATATTGTTTGTTCCGTGAATTTCCAATCGAACCTAGAGAACCGCGCCGCCATCCACTCTGATGACTTCACCGGTGATGTATCGCGCCTTGGGCGAGAGCAGAAACTCGATGCTGTCGACCACCGCGTCCACCGTCGCCGCGCCGGCGGGACTGTCCTTGGCAAGCCGCGCCTTGAAATCCTCGCCATAGAGATGCGGGAATTGTTGAGTCATTTCGGTGTCCAGCCAACCTGGAGCGACTCCCACGGCCCGGCGGGGTCCGATTTCCCGGGCCAAGCCGTGAATCAGAGCGTCCACTCCGGCCTTGGCCGCGCCATAGGCGACAATGCCAGGCTCGGGCCTGAGCGCCGCGATCGAAGACAGAACGCAAAACACCGCGTCCTCCTTCGATACCCGTCGACTCGCGAACTGTCCGGCCAGAAGTGTCGGGACCACGAGATTGATCTTGTAGATGAGTTCCACATCGGCGGGGGTCATCATGCGGATCGGCTTAATTCTTTGAACGCCGGCGCAATAGACAAGCGCCGTCAACGGCCCCTGAGCGCCGACGGCTGCCTGGATCAGACCGGCGATGGTGGACAGATCGGCGACATCCGCGGTGATCGTCTTGGCGCCAAGGACCTCCAGTTTGGCCAACCGCTCGCCGCGACGCGCCACCGCGGTCACGGCGCAGGCGCCAACTCTGCGCTCGACCAGCCGCCGACCGATGCCGCTACTGGCGCCGATAACGAGCAGATGACCGGCCGCGTCAACCATCCGAAAGCTTGTCTCCAGCGATGGCGATCAAATCGCGAACGGTCTTGGCTTGCGTCACGACCTCGGGGGTGGTCGCAACGCCCATCGAGTCGTACAGCGCCAACAGATTGAGGACGCCCAAAGAGTCATAGGTTGGAATTTCCTCGAGCACCTGATCGGGATCCAGAGGATCGGTCAAATCGAGCATTTCCTCGACGTCCTTGAGAAATTCCTGGAGGGTCATTGCGGGTTACCTTGGTAGATGAGAGACGGCGGTACGAACATGGGCTCGGTTTCAATCGCGCAGGCGGCCCAGCTCAGCCCGACACCGAACCCGCCAAACACGGTTCGCGTTGATCGATTGGAATAAATGTCGGACAATATTCCCGTAATCGTGCCTGGAATAGAGGCGGAATTCTGATTTCCGAACATGGATTGGGTCGCTGTCGGTAACTTATCGTCATCCAATCCCAGCCGTTTCTGTATATTTCTGAGTATGTATTTGTTTGGTTGGTGCAGGACGAATTGATCCACTTGGTCGGGAGTCCAGTTCGCTAGCGCGAGGATATCAGTAATGAGCGCCGGGACCCGCTTGAGCGTGAAGTTGAAAACAGCGGCCCCATCCATGACGAGCAACGGCGGCTTTCCCTCGTCTTCGGCATCCCGGCGCAGACCGCTGTTGGGTATGTAGAGCCCCTTCTCACCCGATCCGTCGCTATAGAGCTGAAAGCGGCTGAATGTCGGCTTGCGCTCGACGAGTATCGCGGCGCCCGCGTCGCCCATCAGTGGCGTGATCGCGTGGTCGTCGGGCGGCGTGATCCGGCTGGCGACGTCCCCGACACAAAGAAGGACGCGAGCTAGCCCCGCTTCGACGAGGCTGGCCGCCACCGCCAAGCCGTAAACAAAGCCGCTGCATCCCAGCCGCATGTCGAAACATGCGGTCTCGACCCGCATGCCAAGGCGGTGCTGCAGGCTGATCGCCGTCGACGGCGATGCGAAGTCAGGCGTTTGAGTCACCAAGATCAGCCCATCGAGGGTCTCGGGGCCCAGGCCAACGCCGGCCAGCAGACGCTCGGCGGAATGCAGGCACAGGTCCGCAGTGGTGGTGGTCGGATCGACCACCACGTTGCGACTGTTCAATCCGATCGAACGCTGCAGACGTTCCATGTCCGGTATGCTCAGGCCGAGCCTCTCGCGCTCGTCTTCGATCATTACGCGCCGGCCGCCGAGGGTCGTCACCACGGCCGACAGGCCTGCGTTGGAAAAGATGAGATCAGCCATGGGCGATCGCTTTGGCGACGTAGTCGATCCAGGTGGAAAGGCGCCGCAACGGCGAGTTTTCCGCGTCGAGCACCTTCTCATCCGCCAACGGCACGTAGCGGCCTCTCGCGTGTTCGACGTCTGCTTCGGTCTGCAGCAAGAGTTCGACGATGGCGAAGGAATCGATCTCGGCGAAAAGGTCGTGATCGGGCTCGGCGGCGGCCAGGTCTTCCCGCCCCCATTCTCCGCCCACCTGGGCCAGCGCTTGTCGCACGATCACTTCGGCCGCCACGCGGTCAACTCCGGACGAAGCGGACATGTCCGAAGTCATCAGGTCCCTCCTTGAGGATATAGGTCTTCACGCCGTCCGCGGCGCTCACCAAGTCAAAACCATTCGATTCGTAGAATCCTTCGACCATCCCGTTTTTGGCCGTGGCGCGAAAGCTCGCCTTCAGGGACGCGCCTCGATGCTCGTAGCACAGATAGCGCAAGATCTGTGATTCGATCTTCCGTCCCAGCGCCCGGCAACTCATCAGGAACGTGTCGATAACATCGCCGGTCATGATCGCCAAGCCGACGATGCCCATGTCGCCAAAGCGGTCGATGACGCGAAAATCGTAGACCTGACCGCTCGCCATGAAGGCCTCGATCTCCGACTCGGTATAGCGTCGGGTCGTCAGGTTGAATTGATTGGTCTTGTTGGTAAGCTGGGCGATGCGCGCAACATGCGCCGTATTGTTCAGACTGACGCGTATCTCGATGCTCAGCGAGGCCAGATAGTCGTCCAACGACGTGGAGGAACGCTCGAGCGCCTTGCGTTCGGATTCAGAGCGGTATTGCTCGGTCTTGTCCAGGTCCTCGGCTGTCAATCCGCGCGCCTGTAGGCTCTTGATCGACCACAGGAATCCGAGCACGTCCTCGGGCGAGTCCTTGGGAAAGAGATGGCATTCCACGCCGCCCAGGCGCGCGCGAACCTCCTCAATTTCAAAGGGATTGTCATCAATGAAGATGAAGCTGTCGAGGCCTAGGTTCAATTCATCGGCGATATTAGCGATGTTCTCGCTCTTTTCTAACCAATTGCTACGATAAGCAACGAAGTCCTCCAGCTTCAACGGCATGGTTCGTGTTCTGAATACTTCCAGAAATTCAGATTCGTTGTTCTTGGTGACGATGCACAGAAGAATTCCAAGCCCACGAAGGTAGGCGAGTTGACTCTGAAAGTTGTAGTAGAGGACGCCAGGGTATTCCTGGTCTACCACGACGGCGTCTGGCCCATCCTCTCCCAGAACGCCGCCCCAGAGGGTGTCATCCGCGTCCACCACCACCACCTTGCGCCGCGCCCGCACCGATGCCGTGATGGTCGCCGCATAGGCCTCGACCAACGCCGCCGTCGCTGCCGGGGCGTAAGGGAATTGTATGATGAGGCGGTTCCGTTCACGCAGCGCGGCGTCATGGCCAATTCGCGCCAGCACCCCAGCGGCGTCTATGATGCTCACCCTGTTGCTTCGGCGTGAAAAGTCGAAGAACCTGCTGTTTATCGTGGCCAGAAATTCAACCTGTTGATGCCGATCGCTCTCGATCGGCGAATGCGGGACGAAGCTGATTGTATTAAGGATTAACGTTCCGCTGGTCGCCGAAAGCCAAGCCTCCAGATGGCGCACCAGCTCATCGGCGCGCTCGATGCTCTCCCTGTTGGGCGCAACGTCAAAGAACCAGCGGTGGTCGAGGTGAATAATGAGGAGGTCAAAGGGCCGCGCTTCATCGAGTGTCTGCATAACCTGGCCAAACGGCAGGTGTGTGATCGATAGATCGCAATATTCTTCGACGACGGCAGCCAGTCTTGAGAACGGTTGAGTAACTAGGTTTCCAACAAACCCAGCAGAAATTGAGCGTTTGTTAGAGGATGCAAATTCAGGTAGAACATCCACTAATCGAGCTCTTCCCGGAGTCAAGGTTTCAGATACGCCGGTGGTCATGTAATCATGGATGAAGCGGCGCCGACCGTTCGGGCCGCAGGAGGTCTTGCGGGATGGCGACCGGGAATGCAAGAAAATTTTGGAAGGGCTCGCGGCGCTCTGACCCGCGCCGGGCGCCAGCTCATGGCCAGAAGGATGAAGTCGTCCATCAACCCACTTTCCTTGGCGGGCGCAAATTCACGCTTGCTGACCAAAGGCGGTTCGCGATTCTGTCCGGCGACAGAAATCCCATGCATCTTGATGTGCTCTTCGCTCGCCGCACCCAGGCCGGCGCGCCCGTTGTGCATGGTGTGCACGCGATGCTTTGGGCGATGGAGAAGCTCTCTACGGTTGAGGCCTTCCCCACGGCAAACAGCCTGAGGGCCAGATTTGAAAAATTCATCTATCTGAATGAACGGGTGACGGCCACGCTCGACCATCGCTCGGCCGGTGAGTTGATCGTAGAGTTGAGCAGCGGCGGCGGCCGAGTGGCTGTCGTCACACTTGGATTGGGCGCGCGCCATCCGGACACACCTTGGGCGCCGGCCATCCCGCTTGAGCCGACGCGTATTCAGCCCGCCGATCGCCGGCTGGAGGATGCAACGGGGCTCCTGGGGGCTTTTCAACTGGCCAGTGGCGAAGCGGCGGTTGAAGCGGCCTTCCCGTCGCTCTGCCGCCGCCTTGGCCCAAGCTTGGTCAATAGTCTGATTGCTTTGTCGCCCCTCGTTGGCATGCATTGCCCAGGTCTGCATTCGATCTTCTCGAAGATTTCGGTGCAATTTCTGGCCGGTTCCGGGGGAGAGGGGCTTTGGTTTGAGGTCCGCAAGACGCAGCCGCTGTTTCGCCTGCTGACGGTTGATGTTCGCGGACGCGGCGTCAGCGGCTGGGTTGAGTGCTTCGTCAGGCGCGCGCCGGTGCGCCAGCCCGCCGTTGAAACTCTAAGAAGTCGGGTCGCGCCTGGCGCATTCGCCGGCGCCCGCGTGCTGGTGGTCGGCGGTTCGCGAGGATTGGGCGAGATCGTCGCCAAGATCACCGCCCTGGGCGGCGCGAATGTGATGCTCACCTATGCGGTGGGGGCGACCGACGCCGAAAGGGTGGCGGCCGAGATCCGTCGAGGCGGCGGCGATTGCGAAACCTTGCAGCTCGACGTCAGGCAGCCGATCCCACCGCAACTAGCGACTGCTTTGCATGCCGTGTCGCATCTTTACTACTTCGCGACGCCCCGAATCTTCCAACAGAAGACCTCGGTATTCTCTCCAGCCGTCCTCGACGGCTTCCTCGCGGCCTATGCATCTGGTTTCTATGAACTCTGTCAGGCCTTGCACGCTGAGGGGGACTTGCTGCGGGTTTTTTACCCTTCTTCAATGGCGGTGGCGGAAGCGCCCAAGGACGCCACGGAATATGCGATGGCGAAGGCGGCCGGCGAAGTCTTGTGCGCGGCGATGATAAAGTCGAATGCGCGATTGGACATTGTGGTGGAGAGGCTGCCGCGCATTCTAACGGATCAGACGGCGACCGTGCTGCCCGCGAAAGACGTCCCGGCTCTTGAGATTCTCCTGCCTATCATCGCGAGGATGCACGCCTGACGACTTGCCTCAAATGGCAAGGCGCGTCCGTCATCGATTGCCGCAGACCGTTGGGCGAGATCACGTCACGGGTTGAAAACCCGCCCGCCGCGGTCTTAATCGCGCCTCGCAACAGGGATGCGCCATGGACCACACACGCAGAGTGTTCGTCAGCCTCCTTGGAGCGCCGGCGGCCGTGGGCGCCGGCGTCATCGCCGCGCCCAACACCTCGACCGAACCCGCATCGCCCGGCGGGAGCGACCGCGTCTCGGTCATGGACTTCGGCGCCAAGTGCGATCGCGTGGCGGACGACACCGCGGCGGTCCAGGCGGCTATCAACCACTGCGCTCGGTCGATCCAATGGAAGGACCTCCACGTCCCTGGCGGCTGCAGGATCACGGCGCCCCTGATCATCGACCGGCCGGTCGATACCATGGTCGGCGAATTCAGGATCATCGGAGGCGGCGACGGTGGGGGTTTCTATGTTGACAGCGCGATCGCGATTTTCGACAGCGCCGCGGCCGTCACGACCGACCCCAAGTCGGAGCACGTCGGTTTCTACAACATCCAATTCGAAGCTTCCGATCCGGCGCTCGCCGCCTATGTGATGTCCAAGAAGTTCCTGCGGATCGGATTCAACAATTGCTACTTCCAAAAGATCAAAGCGTACGCGTCTCCGATCTATATGCAGTCATTTCGGTTTCAGGGCTGCAAGGCGAAGGGGTGGCGCGGTCCTTTCGGGCATTCAGCCATCTTGTATGATTGCAGTTGGGTCGACTGCACCTTCGAGGCGGCGCCTACCGGGGCCGGCGTCTATACCGGTTCCGCGCATGCCGTGCGCCTCGTCAACAACCTGTTTGAAGGCAGCCTTGGGCCGTTCTATCAGATGGGGGCCGGCTCCGGCGTCACGATCATCGGCAACTACACCGAAGGCAATACCCGTCAGGACTACATCCTGACGGACAGCCCCAATCGGGGCATCACGCGCGGCGTCGTCTTCGCGGGCAACTTCATGCAGCTGTACGCGCCGAACCTGACCGACGAGGCATTCTGGAATGTCGCGGTCGGCGATGTGCGTGGCATGGCCAGCGCTGGAAACTACTGCAATGGGAAGATGTTCGATGACAGCGCCACGGGCCATGGAAATCTGACCTCCGTGGGCGACGGGGCGATGGTCAGGCTGAACAAGAGCTTACTTCCAATCGCGCTGGCGCCCGACGCCCCGTCATTCGAGGCGAGCGTGGTCTGTCACCCGCCCCGTCTGGCGGCGGGCGTCCAGGATGCGATCCGTACGCTCATGGTGTCCGGGGCCCTTCCCGGCGATCTGGTTGATACCTCATTCTCGGCGGATCTTGCCGGCGTTGACCTCAAGGCATGGGTATCGGCGCCAAACACCGTCAAATTCGCATTCACAAATCTCACCTCCGGGACCGTCAGCCTCGGCCGCGGAACGGTGAAAGTGCGCGTGAGGCGGTGACCACGTGGAGGATTGACCGATCGTGGGGCCTCTCGCGGGGGGTGTCGGAAATCGCGACCGCCCACTGGCCAAGGCGGCGTTGACCCCGGCATAAGGCCCCATGACCGATCCCCGACTGTTCCTGTCACCCCCCCACATGTCTGGCCGCGAAGCAGAGGAGGTGGCTCAGGCCTTCGCTTCGAACTATGTGGCCCCGGCAGGCCCCGCCCTTGTGGCCTTTGAAGAGGCATTCAAGGCCCGCACCGGCTTTCCCCACGCAGTGGCGCTGACGAGCGGCACGGCCGCCACCCACCTTGCCCTGCGACATCTTAACGTGGGACCGGGAGACGCGGTCTGGGCGGCAAGCCTTACCTTCATCGGCTCCATCGGCCCCGCCGTGCATGAGCGCGCAATGCCGGTTTTCCTCGACTGCGACGAGGCGACATGGACGCTCGATCCCGATCTGTTGGCCGAAGAGCTGCAATCAGCCGCGCGGCGCGGGCGGCTGCCGAAGGCTGTTGTTCCAACCGACCTGTACGGCCAATCCTGCGACCTCGACCGGATTGTTGCAATCTGCGCCGACTACGAAGTCCCGGTAATTTGCGATTCAGCCGAAGCGATGGGGACTCAATACAAAGGCCGCCATGCCGGTCGCGGCGCCTGGTGCGCGGTATTTTCCTTCAATGGCAACAAGATCATCACCACTTCGAATGGCGGCATGCTGGCGTCGGAAGATGCGGGGCTGATCGAGCACGCGCGCAAACTCTCGCAGCAGGCGCGAGAACCCGCCGCGCACTACGAACATGTCGAGATCGGCTACAACTACCGCCTGTCGAACATTCTCGCCGCTATCGGGCTTGGCCAGCTATCGGCGCTGGAGAGCCGCGTCACCCGGCGCCGTGCCATCTTCTCGCGATATAATGAGAAACTCGGATCCCTGGCCGGTGTCTCGTTCATGCCGGAGGCGTCCTACGGCGCGCACAATCGCTGGCTGACCGTACTGCTGATCGAGCCGGACGTCTTTGGGGCAACGCGAGAGGACCTGCGCCTAGCGCTGGAAGCCCAAAACATCGAGAGCCGCCCGGTTTGGAAGCCCATGCATCTGCAGCCGGTGTTCAAGGACGCGGCCTATTTTGGCGGCACGACATCGGAGCGCCTGTTCGACACCGGTTTATGCCTGCCTTCCGGATCGGCGATGTCCGATGCCGACATCAATCGCGTTTGCGAGGTCTTCGCCAAGGTGACCCGGAGGCGCTGACCGGTCGTCCGTCAATCCCTACGATTTCGAGCCGGCACGCGAGACACGTCGGTGCGCTCTCGAGCCTCGCGCTTCGCTAGCATTCCGAGTTGGGACGTTGCAGTCTGGCGGCGCGGACATTCAACTCTCCGGTTGGTCACGTGGCCATACGAGGTTGCGGCGCGAGGGCGTGCTCATGGGTGGAGCGGAACGGGGTAAGGTCGCCTTGGTCACCGGCGTGACGGGGCAGGACGGAGCGTATCTCGCGGAACTTCTGTTGGCGAAAGGCTATCGTGTCCACGGCGTCAAACGTCGGTCGTCCTCGTTCAATACCGGACGCATCGATCACCTTTACCAAGATCCCCATGAGGATGAGCCACGGCTCGTGCTGCACTACGGCGATATGATCGACAGCACCAATCTGATCCGCATCATGCAGCAGGTTCAGCCCGACGAGATCTACAATCTCGCCGCCCAGTCCCACGTCGCCGTCAGCTTCGAAACCCCCGAATATACGGCCAACGCTGACGCCACCGGCGCCCTGCGGCTGTTGGAAGCCATCCGCATTCTCGGCCTTGAGAGGAAGGCCCGTTTCTATCAAGCCTCGACGTCCGAACTCTACGGCAGGGCTCGGGAGACGCCCCAGACAGAGACCACACCGTTTTGCCCGCGCAGCCCCTACGCGGTCGCCAAACTGTATGCCTATTGGATGGTGGTGAACTATCGCGAAGCGTACGGGATGCACGCCTCCAACGGCATCCTGTTCAACCACGAGAGCCCGCTTCGGGGCGAGACTTTCGTCACCCGCAAGATCACCAGAGCGGTGGCGGCCATCAAGCTTGGTATTCAGGACAGACTCTTTCTTGGGAACCTCAACGCCGAGCGGGATTGGGGCCACGCGCGCGAATACGTCCGCGGCATGTGGCTGATGCTGCAGCAGGATGAGCCGGACGACTACGTCCTGGCTACCGGCGAGGCGACCATGGTGCGCGATTTCGTATCAAGAGCGTTCGACGAAATCGGAATCACCCTTGAGTGGCGTGGAAGGGGGCCGGAGGAGACGGGCGTCTGTTCGCAAACAGGCCGCGTGTTAGTAGAGGTCGATCCCCGCTATTTCCGGCCCGCCGAAGTGGACGTGCTTGTCGGCGACGCCTCGAAGGCGAAATCCAAATTGGGATGGACGCACCAGACCAAATGGCGGGATCTGTGCGCCGAGATGGTCCGCGAAGATCTTGTCGCCGTAGCCAAGGAGCGGCGTCGAAATGCCGACTGACGCGGTCTTCGCGCTTGACGGAAAACGCGTCTGGGTCGCCGGTCACGGCGGCATGGTGGGTGGCGCCGTGCTCCGCAGACTCGCACGAGAGACTTGCGAAATCTTGACCGTGGGTCGCGCCGTGGTCGATCTCAAACGCCAGGAGCAGACAGAGGCCTGGGTCGCGGACAGCAGGCCAGACGCAATCATCGTGGCCGCCGGTGAGGTCGGCGGCATTTTGGCCAATGATCTCCGCCCGGCCGAATTTCTGTACGACAACCTCATGATCGAGGCGAACATCATTGCGGCGGCGCACCGCACGGGCGTCGCTAAGCTGCTCTTCTTGGGATCGAGCTGCATCTATCCGAAATTCGCGCCTCAGCCGATCGTCGAGGAAGCCCTTTTGACCGGACCCCTTGAGCCCTCGAACGAGTGGTACGCAATCGCCAAGATCGCCGGCGTCAAACTCGCCCAGGCCTATCGCAAACAGCATGGCTGCGACTTCATTTCGGCGATGCCCACCAACCTCTACGGACCGGAAGACAACTTCGACCTCCTCTCCAGCCATGTCGTGCCGGCGCTGCTCCGCAAAGCTCATGTGGCAAGGATTCGAGGTGATGCGCGGTTGACGATCTGGGGATCGGGAATGCCGAGGCGCGAGTTTTTACATGTGGACGACTGCGCCGATGCCCTCATTCTGCTCCTGAAGACCTACTCAGACGACTCGCCCATCAACGTCGGGTCGGGACAGGATCTGACCACTATGGAATTGGCCCAGATGGTCTGCGATGTCGTGGGCTTTGAAGGGCTCATTTCCTGTGACACGTCCAAACCAGACGGTACGCCGCGCAAATTGATGAGCGTCGAGCGGATAAAGGCAATGGGCTGGTCGCCGAGCATCGGCCTGCACGAAGGGCTTGTGACGACCTATGAATGGTTCCTGGATAACGTCGCGAAGATCTATGCTCAATCCCAACGAAAGTAACTTGGGGCGACCGGGCCCTTCCGCCGCGCTAGGGATCGTGCCGGTGGTGATGTCCGGAGGGTCTGGCACGCGGCTGTGGCCGCTGTCGACCGAGGACGCGCCAAAGCAATTCCATCCGCTGGGCTCGGCGCGGACGATGCTCCAGGACACGGTCCTGCGCCTGCGCGCCCATCCGACGATAGCGTTCGCGCCGCCCATCGTGGTGTGCAATCGGCGCCACCGCGCCCTTGTTCAGGCCCAGCTTCGCGCCATTGGCATCGAGCCCTCCGCCATTGTCCTAGAGCCCTTCGGTCGCAACACCGCCGCCGTGGCGGTCATCGCCGCCGAACTCGCCGCCGCCTTGCACCTGGGCATGCGGGTCCTGCTCATGCCCGCCGATCACGTCATCGCCGACGAAGCCGCGTTCGCCGGCGCCATCTCCCGAGGCGCGCTGGCCAAGGACCGCATCGTCACCTTCGGCATCGAGCCGGCGTCGCCTCATACGGGCTACGGCTACATCCAGCGGGGCGATCGCCTGGGCGACGGCGTGTTCAAGGTGGTTCGCTTCGCCGAGAAGCCCAGCAAGGCGACCGCGGAGGCCTATCTGGCGCAGGGCGGCTACTATTGGAACAGCGGCATTTTCCTGTTCGCGCCAAAGGTCATGCTGGCGGAGTTTGGCGTCCATCGCCCCGACATCCTGCATGCGGCGACCGCCGCGCTGGCAGGGGCGCGCAGGGCTGGCGTGATCATCGATCTTCCGGACGATCTGTTCGCAAAGGTCCCTTCGGAGTCTCTTGACGTCGCGGTGATGGAGGCCACGCGCCTGGCGGCCGTGGCGCCGTGCGATGCCGGGTGGGCGGATGTCGGCTCATGGGGCGAGCTTTGGCGGCTTGGCCCGCACGACGGTCAAGGCAATCGGGCCCACGGCGATGCCGTCATGCTGGACACCCACGATTCTCTGGTCTGGGCCGAGGGCGTCACGGTGGGCGTGGTCGGTTTGAAGGACATGATCGTGGTGGCCGCTCACGGCGCCGTCCTGGTCCTGCCCAGATCGCGAGCCGAGAGCGTCAAGTCCGTGGTCGAGCAGCTCAAGGCGATGAAGGAAGCTGGAGCGAAGAAGCCAGCGGGGCCCGGCCCGCCAGCCGGGAAATGAATGCGCTGAATGAATTGAGTGGGCTGACGCGCGGCCTCGAGCGCTGGCTGTTCGAGGACGCCCTACCCTTATGGTGGAGCGTCGGCGCGGATCACCAGCGCGGCGGCTTCCACGAGGAGATCGATCTTCAGGGGCGGCCGACGCGCGCGCCCCGCAGGGCTCGGGTGCAGGCGCGCCAGACGTGGGTCTATGCGACGGCGGGCGCCTTGGGCTGGGATGGGCCGTGGCGCGCGGCCATGAACCACGGCCTGGGCTATCTCCTGGAACGCTATCCTCGCTCCGATGGGCTGTTTCGCGCCAGCGTGGACGCGGAGGGAGCCCCGGTCGACGACGCGGCGCTCCTCTATGACCAGGCGTTCGTCCTCTTCGCCATGGCCGCCGTGTTCCAAGCCGAGCCGGCGCGGACCGATCTTCCCGCGCGAGCCAGGGCGCTCCTGACGGCGGCGGAAGCGGCGTTCCACCACGACGACCGGGGCTTCAAGGAAGCGTCGGCCGAACATCCTTTCCACGCCAATCCTCACATGCATTTGTTGGAAGCGGCGCTGGCGTGGGGCGAGATCGACGCCGACCCGGCGTGGCCCGCGCTGGCCGACCGCGTGGCCGCGCTGGCCCTGTCGGCTTTCATCGATCGGGAGAGCGGCGCGCTTCGGGAATACTTCGGCCCCGACTGGCGCCCGGCTCCGGGACCCGACGGTCGGATCGTCGAGCCGGGCCATCAGTTCGAGTGGGCGTGGCTGCTGCATCGCTGGGGCCTGACCCGGAAACGGCCCGATGCCCATGCCGCCACGGCGCGCCTGTACCAGATCGGGACCGAGTTTGGCGTGGATCGAGGGCGCGGCGTCGCCTTCGACGCCCTGCGCGACGATCTGACCCCGCTGGACCTTTCGGCGCGGCTATGGCCGCAGACCGAGCGGATCAAGGCCGCTGTTGTTCTGGCCTCCACGGCATCGGATCAAGCCGAACAAAACCTCCTGCTGGCTGAGGCCGTGGCGGCCGCCAAGGGCCTGATGCTCTATCTTGAGACGCCTATTCGAGGCGCTTGGCGCGACAAGCTCGATCCCTCGGGAGTATTCGTCGAAGAGCCGGCGCCGGCGAGTTCCCTCTATCACATCGTGTGCGCCATCCGGGTTCTGTCAAAGCAACCTTGAAGGCGGCGATCCTCGCGCGGGTCGAGGGCGGGCCCGCGCTTCATTCTCTCAGAGCAGCGTGCGCGGAATGGCCTGCAGGATGTCGTTGGCGATGAACACCTTGTAGGCCTTGGCTTCGAAGCGGGCGGTCAGGTCTTCAACGGTGGGATAGCCGTTCGCGCCATTGAAATCGCGCATATCGTCGATGAGGATGACGTGCGGCGCGCTGGTCGCCCAGGCGCCGGCCAGTTCGCGATAGACCGGCACGACGCCCTCGCCCACCGTCTTGCCGGCGCTGTAATGGGCGTCGAGCCAGAAGATGGTCGGCGTCGTCAGGCTTGGCGCGATCTGCGGAAGCTTGGCCCCGCTGTCGCCCACCACGATCTCCACGTTCTTGAAGGCCCGGTGCTCGTTGACCACCGGCGTGGCCAACCGCGGCGACAGTTCGATGCTGATCAGGCGGTCGAAGCGCCCGCGCAGGGCGCGAACCGTATCGCCCCGAAAGGTTCCGGTTTCCACCAGCGTTGTCGCCCCGATCAGGTCCGCCCAGTGCAGGATGGTGGCAAGCTTCACACCGTGCGGCGCGGGCGCGGGACGGCCTCGTCTCCACCACGCGCGAAGTTGGTTGTGCGTCCAGATCGGCTTGACGTAGTTGTTCAGCAGGCCGCTAGTTCGTAAACCGGTGGCGCCCAAGAGCCTCAGGACCCACGACATTCACCAAGTCCCCAACGACGGTCGCCGCTTCGCACGTGGAGTCTTCTCCGGCACAGCCGGCCGGATAATACGCATGACCAAATTCTGATGCGAGTTCTGGTCACCGGTTCGGCCGGCTTCATCGGCTTTCATCTTGCCCGCCGGTTGATCGCGGACGGCGTGGAAGTTCACGGTGTTGATGGGCTGACCACCTATTATGACGTGCGGCTGAAGGAGGCGCGCCACGCCATCCTCAAGCGCCACAAGGGATTCTCGGAACACATTCTGATGCTGGAGGACTCGGAGGGGTTGCGGCGCGTCGCGGGTATGGCGCGGCCCGACGTCATCGTCCATCTCGCCGCCCAGGCTGGCGTGCGCTACAGCATCGAGAACCCGCGCGTCTATGTGGACTCCAATCTGGTCGGCACGTTCAATGTCCTTGAGCTGGCGCGATCACACGGGGTCGGTCACCTGCTGCTGGCGTCGACCAGTTCCGTTTACGGCGCCAACACGCAAATGCCGGCCCGCGAGATCCAGAACACCGCCCATCCCTTGACCTTGTACGCGGCCACAAAGAAGGCCACCGAGGAGATGAGCCACAGCTATAGCCACCTGTGGAACATCCCCACGACGGCGTGCCGCTTCTTTACCGCCTATGGCCCTTGGGGGCGTCCCGACATGGCCCTGTTCAAGTTCGCAAAGGGCATCCTGGAAGGCGAACCTATCGATATCTACAACGACGGGCATATGGAGCGTGATTTCACCTACATTGACGACGTGGTGGAAGGGATTGTGCGGTTGATGTCGGCGGTACCCGAAGTGGGCAAGTCGGCGACAGCCCGCGATTCGCTCAGTCCCGTCGCCCCCTGGCGCGTCGTCAACATCGGCCGCGGAGAGCCGGTGAATCTCCTCACGTTTGTCGAGCAGATCGAGAAACAGTTGGGCAAGCCCGCGCATCGCAACTATCTGCCCATGCAGCCGGGGGATGTCGCCAAGACATTCGCCGACGTTTCGCTGCTCAAGGCCCTGACGGGCTACACCCCTGGAACATCCGCGCCCGAAGGTATCGCTGCGTTCTGCGGATGGTATCTTGACTATTATCGGGGGCTTTGATGCGCCTCGGCCCGCGCAGGAATCTGGAGTGACCAAATGAGCAGGCGTCCGGTGGAAATCGCCTACATCGGTGGTCCGCGGTCGCTTGAACGGGCCGCCGCGCGTTCGGCCGCGCGCCCAATTCAACCTGCTCGCCACCGGCGGGAAGTGAAGCGCGATCGCCGCTTCGGCGCCGGCGCCCTCTTTGTTCTGATTGTCGCCTTGGCGTTCGGCGGCGCGACACACGGCGATGCGCTTTCGAGCGCCGTGGTTCGAATCGCAAGCCTTCCGCTCCTCGGCGTCGCCATCTGGCGGCTCGCTCAGACACATCAATCGCTTCGCGCGCGGTTGGCGATTTGGCTGCTGTTCGGCGCCATCCTGGTTCCACTGTTGCAGCTGATCCCGCTTGCCCCCGAGATCTGGTCCGGGCTGCCTGGTCGTGGGTTCCTGATCACCGACTATCGATCCGCGGGCATCGCCCTCCCATGGCTGCCGGCCAGTCTGACTCCCTATGAGACGGCGGATGCGCTCTTGGGACTCATCCCTCCCGCCGCGATGTTTCTCGCCGCCCTGACTCTGGATGCGCAGTGGCGTCGTTGGATGGTCTTGGCCATTCCGCTGTTCGCTCTGTTGGCCGTCGGCCTTGGGATGATGCAAGTGGCTGGAGGCCCGAACAGCGCCCTGCGTTTCTATGCCGATACGAATGCCGACTCCGGGGTTGGCTTTTTCGCCAACCGCAACCACCAGGCCGCCTTGCTGGTTACCGCCGTCGCTCTCGCGCCGCAGTGGATGACCGCCTTTAGAGATCACGCCGACGGTCGTGGGCGCTTCGGGCTTTTTCTGGCCTTCGCGATCGAACTTGTTCTGATCGTGGGCATTGGCGTGACTCGTTCCCGGGCGGGCGTCCTCCTGGCCGCACCAGCGATTGTTGGCGGCGTGCTGGTGGCTGTCGGCCAAGGCGGGGACAAGACCTTCCGCAGGTCGGCGTTGGCGCTGCTCGGCGCGGCCGTCGTGGGCTCGGGCCTGGTTGGCGTGTTTGCCTCCTCGCGCCTGATCGACAGATTCCAAGCGCCCCTGAGCGCCGACGCGCGCCTACAGGCACTCCCCGCGATTGAACACGCGGCCAGGAACTTTGCTCCGGTGGGCTCGGGACTGGGCTCGTTCGATCCGGTTTACCGGATGTATGAACCCATCGGCGCCGTCAGCGATGTGTATCTCAATCACGCCCACAACGATTGGCTGGAACTGTGGCTGGAAACGGGGGTGGCTGGCCTCTTCGTTGTCGGCGCGTTCGTCCTATGGTGGCTGTGGGCGACGATACGGCTTTGGCGCCCTGGCCTCCGTGCGCGGGGCGACGGCGTTAGAGCGGCGGCGAGCCTTGTGATCGGGCTGTTCCTTGTTCACTCCACGGTCGACTACCCCCTGCGGACGGCGGCCCTGGTGAGCGTTTTGGCTCTCGCCTGCGGCATTCTCGCCGCGCCCGGCGACCCGGCGCCAAGACCCGCCAGCGTTCAAAATTGGGAATAGAGAAAACCCTAATGGGCGGGATTGGCTCGCTTTCCGAGTTCCCACGGTGTAAGTAGCACCCGTCAATCGGTCATTGGGCTTGGCGACTCATGGGTGAATGACGCCCACCGTTCCGTTGTCCTTTCTCCGATCGCTTGAGAGATTTTTTGCCAAGGCGCCGTTGTGATTGATCTTCATTGCCACATGTTGCCCGGCATCGACGACGGTGCGCCGGATCTTGAGACCTCGCTGAGCATGGCGCGCATCGCGGTCGCCGATGGCATAACCATCACGGCCTGCACCCCGCACATCCATCCCGGCGTTTACGATAACCACGGCCCGGGGATAAAGGCGGCGATCGCCAATCTCCAGCGGGAGCTTGACGCGGCGGACATCGCCCTGAAGCTGATCTGCGGGGCGGATACCCATATCGCCAACGACCTTGTCGACGGACTGTGTTCTGGCCGGATTCCAAGTCTGAATGACACCCGCTACTTTCTCTTCGAACCGCCGCACCACGTGGCGCCGCCGCGCATGGAGGCGGTGGTGTTCGACGTCATGGCCGCCGGCTACACGCCCCTGCTCACCCACCCCGAACGCCTGACATGGATCGAGGATCACTATGACGCCGTTGTGCGTCTGGCCGACAGAGGCGCGCTAATGCAGATTACGGCGGGCTCGGTGACAGGGCGTTTCGGGCGCCGACCAAAGTACTGGGCCGAACGAATGTTGGATGAGGGGTTGGTGTACATCCTCGCCACCGACGCACACAATTTGCGTAACCGTGAGCCGGTCCTTTCCCCTGCCAGAGAGCTGGTCGCCAAGCGCTTAGGCGACGAGGAGGCCGAGGAGATGGTGTTGACTCGGCCTCAAAAAATTGTTGAAGGTGCCGCGCCGGAAACCGCTTGGCGGCGTGTCGGCGCGAGCGTCAGTCCGCGACGTCGAAAACCCCTCCAGGGTTTAGGCTGGCTTGGCCTACAGTAACACCAGCGGCGGAGCCCCAAATGAATGGAAGGACACACGCGGCGATCGGCGCCGGCCTCATGCTGATGTCAGCTGCGATTTCGTATCCCGTTGGCGTGAGCGCCGCGAGGGAGGCGGCTGGATCGGATAGCCTTGCAGCCCCCGCCGTTTCGCAGCCATCCCAAGATGAACTCGTCGGGCCATTCGACATCCTCGACGTGTCGGTGTTGCAGCTGGAAAGTGTGAGCCGCACTGTGGAAGTCAGCGCGACCGGCATGATATCCCTGCCGCTCGCGGGCGATTTCAATGTTGCGGGCAAGACCACCAACCAAATCGCCGCCGACATCGCCGACCGCCTCGGCCGCCACGATCTGCAGAATCCTCAGGTCACCGTGACGCTCAAGGATGCCAATCAGCAAACCGTGTCGCTCAAGGACGCGGCGCGGCGAGGATTCACGGTCGAGGGGTCGGTCACCCAGCCAGGCGTCTATTACATCTACGGGCCCACCACACTCATGCAGGGCCTCGCCATGGCCAAAGGCGCCGATCAATATGCCGATGACAAGCATGTGACGATTATCCGCGAGACGGATGGGCGCAGCAACGAGAAGATCTACAATCTTGCCGATGTTCGCCGCGGCAAAGTGGAAGACCCCCAGATCTACGCGCGAGACATAATTGTCGTGGCCGGATCCAGGACCAAACACTTCGTTCGGGACTTCGGCCCGGCGTTCCCCTTGATATACCTGATGCCTAAGATATGAGCTCGGGCGATCAGCCAGCCTAATCCGAAACCCCAATTCCGAACGCCCGATTTGGCGTCAAGGTTGACCTGTTGGATCAAAAAACGAATTCCCGTATCGCCTTGGTCGCGTCCGGTTCCCGGAACCTTGCGACAGTTGACGATGAGCTTGACTGGCGCGAGGAGCCGGAGGGGCGTCTTGGCTCCCAACTCCTCTCCCTTTGGCGTGTGTGCGCGAAGTGGCGCTGGTTGATCCTGAGCGCTGTCATCGCCGGGCTCCTGGTCGGCGTGGTCGCGACGCTCTTGATGACGCCCATCTTCCGGGGAACGGCGACCCTGCAAATTGAACGTGAAGCGCCCAAGATCGTCAACGTCCAGGGCTTGCAGCCATCCGAGGAATTCCAAAGCGCCGAGTTCTTCCAGACCCAGTACGGACTGCTCAAGAGTTACTCACTGGCGGAACGCGTGGTCCGGAACCTCAACCTCGTGGAAGATCCCACATTTCTACCGAAGAAGCGGTCGGCCACCGGCGTCGGAGCCGAGACCAATCCCGAATTTATAAGCGGTCAGGGAACGCGGATTGAGCGCGCGACGGATCGGTTGATGAAGGGCCTGCGCGTAAATCCCGTTCGGGATTCCAAACTCGTCAAGGTCAGCTTCGACAGCCCCGACCCAGTGACCGCCGCCCGCGTCGCCAATGCGGTCACCGCGAACTTCATTCAGGCCAATCTGGAGCGTCGCTATGAGGCGTCTTCCTTCGCCCGGTCGTTCCTTGAGTCCCGACTCGCTCAGGTAAGGCAAAAGCTGGAGGACTCGGAGCGGCAGCTCGCTGCCTACGCCACCAGCCAGCAGATCATCAACGTCGGCGCGACCGGCGCGAAGATCGACCCCACGGGGGGCGGACCTCAATCGCTCACGGCCACGGACCTCGACTCCATGAACCGGGCCTTGGCTGAGGCCCAGCAGGCGCGGATTCTCGCCGAACAACGCTGGCGGCAAGCTCAGTCGACCCGCGGGCTGGGGCTGCCGGAATTGCAAGCAAGTGTGACAATTCAGAAACTGCAGGATCAGAAGGCCACACTTACGGCGGAGTATCAGAATAAGCTGAAGATTTTTAAGCCCGAATATTCGGCCATGGTTCAGCTTCGCGCTCAGATTGACGAAATCGATCGCCAGCTTGCTGGGAACACCAGCTCGGTCAAGGATTCCTTGCAGGCTCAATATCAAATCACCCTGAACAATGAGAAAGCCCTCACCGCCAAGGTGGCGAATCTTAAAGCCGCCTTTCTAGATCTTCAGAACCGGAGCATTCGCTACAACATCATTCAGCGCGATGTCGACACCAGCCGAAGCTTCTACGAGGGTTTGCTGGAGCGGGAGAAGGAGGTGGCGGTTGCCGGCGTCGGCAGCAACAATGTTTCGATTGTCGATCCGGCCCGGATTCCACACCGCCCGATTAGGCCTAGCGCCGTCCTGAATCTGGCTTTGGCCGGGGGACTTGGGTTGTTGCTGGGCCTGGCGCTCGCCTTCGGTCTCGATCAGCTTGATCAATCAATCAAATCGCCTAGCGATGTGGAATCGAAACTGAGGCTTCCCCTGCTCGGCGCCATTCCGCTCGTCAAGGGTAATGTCGATCCTATCGCGGCCTTGGCCGATCCACGGTCAGCGATTGCGGAGGCCTATACGTCGGCCAGGACCGCGCTGCTGTTGTCCTCGGCCGAGAGCCTGCCCTCGACTCTGCTCATCACCAGCGCCCAGCCTTCGGAAGGCAAGTCGACCACTGCGGCCGCCTTGGCGCAGAGTCTTGCGATCCTCGGCAATCGGGTGCTTCTCATCGACGCCGACTTGCGCAACCCCTCCTTGCACAAGATCCTTCGTCGTCAAGGTCATTCCGGCTTCAGCAATCTCCTCGCTGGCCTGTCGACCCTAGACGCGGAAGTCCAACCGACCGAATCGCCGAATCTGACGTTGCTTCCGGCCGGCCCGAGCCCGCCCAATCCAGCGGAGCTTCTGACCGGCGGCCGGTTGCGGACGATTCTGGCCGAGGCTGCCGAGAAATTTGACATCGTTGTCCTCGATGGGCCGCCGATCATGGGACTGGCCGACGCACCGCTTCTGGCCAGCGCAACGGCCGGCACCGTCCTGGTCATCGAAGCGGGGCAAACCGGACATCAGATGGCGTTGACGGCGCTGAGACGAATCGATCGGGGCGACGCCCATGTGCTGGGCGCGCTGCTGACGAAATTCGATATCAGCGTCTCCTACGGCTACGGCTACGGCGGCGACTACGCCTACGACTATCACTATGGCGCCGACCGTGCGCCGCCCGGGCGACTTAAGGTCATCGGCCGGAACGTCGGGAAGCTATTCAAGCGGTCCTGAGACTTGCGTGGCGCGCCGTCGAGAGCCCAGCGCCAAGGGCTGTTGCCTTGGCGATTGCGGCGTTGGGCGTTGTTGTCGGCGATCGTGCTCCTTGGTTGCCTGCTGGCTTGGCAGATCGGGACCCGCGCAATCGCGAACCGCTATGCAGAGTCCGACCCTGGCGTCGCCCTAAGACTGAGCGCCGACGACCCTGACGCTCTGTCGACTCTTTCCAGCCAGCTTCTCGTTGGCAAAGGAAGACCGCGGAGTATCAACGCTTCGGAGGCGGCGGCGCGGCGGGTCATTGAGATCGCTCCCCTCAAGTCTGAAGCTTTGAGGAATCTCGGCTTGATCACGGACGCCCGGGGGCGAGAGGCGAGCGCCGCCGTGATCATGAGCCGGGCGGGAAAGCGCGGCTTCCGCGATGTGCCGACCCAGGCGTGGCTGCTCCAGCATGCCATTCTCAACCTTGATTTTGGACAGGCGTTCCTGCGCGTTGATGCTCTTCTGCGCACACAGCCGGACCTTGGGGCGCGTCTCTTTCCACTCATTGGGGCTTTGTTGAACGAGCCCGACGCGATCGAGCCCCTGGCCCGTCGACTTGCGACCAATCCACAGTGGCGGCCCGCGTCGCTGGCTTACCTGAGTAGCCACGCCCCGGACATTGGCCCGGTTGTCGCCATAGACGACGAGCTCCGCTCTCTGGGCCGCGGCCCGACCGACAACGAGGCGGCCTCGCTGCTGGTGCGCATGATCAATGACGGCCACTACGTGGCGGCGTACCGGCTTTGGCTCGGCTTCCTTCCGGACCGTTCGTGGGCGAATGGAGGGGAGCCTTATGACGGACACTTCAACGGTCTCGCCGGGTCGCCCCCGTTCAACTGGCAATTTTTCCAACCCCAGGGAGCCATCGTCGAACCCACCAAAGCCCAGTCTTCGCAAACGGGGGCGCTCTATGTTGAGTATCCGGTGGCCGACAGCGTCCTATTGGCCCAGCAACTGCTCGTCCTACCGCCGGGAACATACCGCTTTTCGGGTCGCGTTCGCGTGACCCAGCCGGCCGCCGGGGCGGCGCTGATCTGGAGGGTCCAGTGCGCCGGCGCGCCGGCGACGGTGCTTTGGGAGTCGCGCGAGAATGGGGATGTAGCCACGACCTGGATATCCTCCTCCGTCAACTTCACGGCGCCAGCCGACTGCGGCGCTCAATGGCTGAGACTGGAGGGCGGTGCCGGCGACGGCTTCGGTATCCTATCGGCATGGGTCAAGGACATCTCAATCCAGCCCCTGAGCGCCGGCACGGTCGCGGCAGCCACGACGCCAGCCGGCGCAGTCGGCGCCCAAGACCAAAGCGGCCAGACGACGCCATGACCACGCCGCGCCTGTCGCCCAGGCCCTAGTCTGGCGGGTCGCTGACGTTGGCCGGCCAATGTTCCTTCTGCGAGGCGCCGTCGCCGGCGTCGGTATGCAGGACCACCTGGTCGGGCGTGACGCCGGTCTGTTCAACAGCCACCTCATAGACCTCGACGACATTGGGAAAGAAGGCCACGCGGCCGGCGATCGCCGCCATGGCCGAATAGGGCTCCTCGTAGGTCCACACCGCGTTTTCGGCGATGGCGCCGTCCATGGCCAGGGTGAAATAGGCGGCGTTCCCCTTGTAGGGGCAATGGGTCACCCGATCGGTCCTGGCCATGAACTCCATGGAAACATCGGCTCGGGGAAAGTAAGCCACGGCGGCGTAGCCGGCTTCCTTGAGGAGGAGCACGTCGCCGCTGTCGGCGATGACGTGGTCCATGTACCTGGCGTGCGTCCGGCCCGTTGCGGCGGCGATGGTGATCGGATGGTCGGGTCCGGGGACCTTGATGATTTCCATGGTCTGGCTCTTCCTCATCGGCAATTGCGCGCTCCCCTCGGGGCGGGTCAAAAGGGCGGCGCGGCGAAAGGTCTTGCTTTGGAACGCGCCGGAAGGGTGTTTGTCTCCAAACGAGTTTGAGCGGGGAGAGCCGGCATGAACAGCATCGTCGTCATCGTCGGCATTCTGATCACCGTGGCCACCGGCATCCCAGTGGTCATCCAGCTTCTGCGCGATCACCCCCGGGGCCTGTTCATCCTGTTCTTCGCCGAGATGTGGGAGCGGTTCTCCTACTATGGCATGCGCGGGCTGCTGGTCTTCTACCTCACCCAGCAGTTCCTGTTCGACGACAAGTTCGCCGCCGGCCAGTACGGCTCCTACGCCACCCTGGTCTATCTGCTGCCCCTGGTGGGAGGCGTGCTAGCCGACCGCTACCTTGGCGCGCGCAAGGCGGTGGCCTTCGGCGCCCTGCTGCTGGTGGCCGGCCACATGACCATGGCCATCGAAGGGGCTCCAGCTCACCAGGTCCTCGCCTATCACGGCGCGCGATATGACTTCTCGGTCACCGGCCGCGGCGACACCCGGGTGGCGAAATTGCAAATCGCGGGGCGCGGCTACGACTATGGCCAGACCGCCGATGGCGGCTTCCAGATCAAGGGCCTGCAGAGCACGGCGGCCTTGCCCAGCGTGCTGCCCAAAGGCGACTACGCCGTGGTCACAAAGGCGCGCAACCCGGTCTTTGTCGACACCCTCTACCTGGCCCTGGCCCTGATCATCATGGGGGTGGGTTTCCTCAAGGCCAACATCTCATCCATCGTCGGCCAGCTCTACGCCCAAGGCGATCCGCGGCGCGATCCGGGCTTCACCCTCTTCTACTACGGCGTCAATCTGGGGGCCTTCTGGGCGGCCATTCTGTGCGGCTACCTGGGCCAGAACTATGGCTGGAACTACGGCTTCGGCCTGGCCGGCGTGGGCATGCTGGCCGGCTACATCACCTTCATGGTCGGCAAGCCTTTGCTGCGCGGCAGGGGCGAGCCACCCGATCCCGTGCGTCTGGCCAAGCCGCTGGTCGGCCCGCTCAACCTCGAGTGGTTGATCTACTTCGCCGCGATCGCCGGCATCGCGGGAGTCTGGCTGCTGGTGCAGCACAACACCATCGTCGGCTACGCCCTGGGCGGCGGTTCGCTGGCCGTCCTGGCCTATGTCGGCCAGTTCATGTGGACCAAATGCGGCAAGGTCGAACGCGATAGATTGTTCCTGGCCTTCGTGCTGATCGGCGGTTCAGTGGTCTTCTTCACCCTCTTCGAGCAGGCGGCCACGTCGCTCAACCTGTTCGCCGATCGCAACACCGACCTGGCCTTGAGCAAGGCGCCGATCATCTTCAACCTCATGGGCCATGAGGTGTTCATGGGCACGCGGGCCATGCTGATGGCGGCGGCCACGGCGCCTGGGGTGTTGTGGATCGACATGGGCTTTGGGGCCGCGCAGACCCAATCGTTCAACGCCGGCTTCATTCTCATTTTCGCGCCGATCTTCGCCGCCTTGTGGGGATACCTTGGCCGCCGAGGGCGCGATCCCAATCCGGTGACCAAATTCGGTCTGGGCCTGGCGCAGGTGGGCCTGGGCTTCCTGGTCATCGTCTGGAGCCAGGGCCTGGCGGACGCGCACTTTCGGCTGCCCCTGCTGGTGCTCGCCTTCACCTACCTCCTGCACACCACCGGCGAGCTTTGCCTGAGCCCCGTGGGCCTGTCGGAAATCACCAAGCTCTCACCGCCGGTGCTGGTGTCCACGCTTCTGGCCGTCTGGTTCCTTGCGGTCTCGGCGGCGGAATTCATCGGCGCCAAGATCGCCCAGCTCACCGGCACGGCCACCGCCGGCGGTCAAGTGCTCGATCCCGCCGCGGCGCTGCACACCTCGCTTCACGTCTTCAACGTCATCGGTTGGGTGGGGATCGGCTTTGGTGTCGCGTTCCTGGTCCTGGCGCCGTTCATCAAGACATGGGCGCACGGGGTGGACGACGCGGCCAATCATCCAGCCCCGACCGGCGCCAACGCCTCAACAGCCATTTAGACCCCGGTTCCACCCACCGTCAGTCCGGTAATCTTCAAAGAAGGTTGCCCGACGCCCACCGGGACGCCCTGGCCACCCTTCCCGCACACGCCAATGCCCGGATCGAACGAGAAGTCGTCGCCGATCATGGTCACGCGGGTCAGCGCCGAGGGGCCGTCGCCGATCAGGGTCGCGCCCTTGACTGGAGAGGTGATCTTGCCGCCTTCGATGAGGTAGGCCTCGGTGCATTGGAAGACGAACTTGCCATTGGTGATGTCCACCTGTCCGCCGCCGAAGTTGGCGCAATAGAGCCCACGCTTGGTCGAGGCGATCATCTCCTCGCGGTTGGATGACCCGGCCAGCATGCCGGTGTTGGTCATCCTGGGCATCGGCAGGTGAGCGTATGACTGGCGCCGCCCATTGCCGGTGGCCTTCATGCCGAGCAGCCGGGCGCTCTGGCGATCGTTCATATAGCCGACCAGCACGCCATCCTCGATGAGGATCGTGCGCGAGGTGGGTGTCCCCTCGTCGTCCACGGTGAGGGATCCGCGCCGCCCAGCCACCGAACCGTCGTCAAAGACGGTTACGCCCGGCGCCGCCACGCGCTGGCCAATGCGCCCGGAGAAGGCCGAGGTTCCCTTGCGGTTGAAGTCTCCCTCGAGGCCATGTCCCACGGCCTCATGCAGAAGGATGCCATTCCATCCAGGACCCAGAACCACGTCCATCTCCCCAGCCGGACAGTCGATGGCGGCAAGGTTGACCAAGGCCTGGCGCAGGGCCTCTTCGACCTGATCTCGCCAGCGCTCGGGGGTGATCCACGCTTCGAAGCCGGCTCTGCCGCCGGCGCCCGATAGTCCGCTCTCGCGGCGGCCGTCCTTTTCGACGGTGATCTGCACATTGAGCCGCGCCAACGGCCGCACGTCCCGGATCAGCCGACCATCGGCGCGCAAAATCTCCACCACCCGCCGCTCGCCGGCGAGAGACGCCATCACCTGAGCCACCCGCGGGTCGCGTTGGCGGGCGAAGGCGTCGATCTCCTGCAGCAATGCGACCTTGTCGGCGAACCCGGGCGAAGCGAGGGGATCGTCGTCTGCGTACAGCCGCGCGTTGGTGGCCCTGGGCCCCTCGGCGGCGACGCCGCTGTGGCCGCGTTTGGCCAGGGACGCCGAGGCGGCGGCGCGCTCGATCGCGCCTTGAGAGATTTCGCTGGCGTGCGCATAGCCGACGGTCTCTCCGGCCACCACCCGCAAACCAAAGCCCTCGGTGGAATCGTAGGCCGCCGACTTCAATCGACGGTCGTCGAAGACGAAGACCTCACTCTCGGAGCGTTCCAGAAAAATCTCGCCGTCGTCCGCCCCGCGCAGGGCGTCACCCAGCAGATCGGCGGCGGCGTGAGGATCGACGCCGGAAGCTTCGAGGATGGAGGGCGCCAGGGCGGGAGCGTTCATGCAAGCCTAACTCAATTGTCGAGGGACGCTGTGCGCGTCCAGGCTCGCAAATAGGCTGCCGACGGCCAAGATGAAATGGCCAATGCGCTCACGGCATGGGCGCCGCGACGCGGCCCCGGCGCAACCGCCTTGGCAATCTGGCGCGATCCGCGTATGCACCGCCAAAGCAAAGGCCGGGTGCGAAGCAAGGCTCGCCGCGAGCGGCCGACAACCGTCCGGCCTTTTCTTAGTTTTGACGTGCCGCGATGGGCGTTCCGGGTGATCGGGGCGTAACCGCCCGCCGCATGGAGTGGGCCGGAAGAAGCATGAAGTCTGGTTTCGCGCGATTTGGACGGCTGGCGACCGAGGCCGGTGCGGCGCTGCTCGGCGCCCTCTTCGCCGTCCATGCCGCCGCCGCCGACACGGTCGGTCAGCCCACCAACGGCGCCATCGATCTGCAACCGGCCGCTTCGCAAATCCGGCGCGACGTGATGACGTTCCACAGCCACATCCTGATGCCGATCATTGGCGGCATCACCTTGCTGGTGTTGGTTTTGCTGCTGATCTGCATCGTGCGCTTCAACAAGCACGCCAATCCGACGCCCGCTCGCTGGAGCCACAACACTCCCATCGAAGTGGCGTGGACCGTGGTGCCGGTGCTGATCTTGATGTTCATCGCCATCTTCTCCTTCAAGCTGTTGTTTGAAGAACACGACATGCCCAGGCCCTACATGACCGTGAAGGTCACCGGCCGGCAGTGGAACTGGGACTACGAATATCCAGACCAGAAGATCCCCGCCTACACCTCGACGCTGATGACCGAGGCCGACGCCAAGGCCAAGGGCCTGCCCTTCAAGCTCGCTTCCAACGCCCCGATGTTCGCCCCGGTGAACCAGGTCGTGCGGGTCCAGGTGACCGGCGAGGACGTCATCCATTCCTTCTCGGTCCCGGCGTTCGGGATCAAGATCGACGCCATTCCCGGCCGGCTCAACGAGACCTGGTTCAAGGCCGACCGCACCGGCGTCTTTTACGGCCAGTGCTCGCAGCTCTGCGGCATCGACCACGCCTTCATGCCCATCGAGGTTCATGTCGTGACCCAGCCCGAGTTCGACGCCTGGGTGGCGAGCAAGGCCCCCAAGCCGGCGCCGGTGACGGTGGCCCAGGCGGCGACCGCCGCGGCGCTGGCCCCGGCGGCTTCGGCGGCGGCGCAGCGTTGAGTTCGTTACAAGGAAGCTGATTGATGTCCAC
>Ga0182024_10002964_pt1 | contig 41299 bp, 39 predicted proteins | sample P32metaG_FD_120480 | JGI IMG/M metagenome (GOLD analysis project Ga0182024, IMG submission 120480) | Permafrost microbial communities from Stordalen Mire, Sweden - P3-2 metaG (Illumina Assembly) | ecosystem: Environmental > Terrestrial > Soil > Wetlands > Permafrost | place: Sweden: Stordalen...
ATCCCCCGAGCACCCGCGCGCCGACGTCGGGGTCAGCTTCGGCACCGCCCTCGGCGGCATCACCACCGCGGAACTCACCCATGAACGCTTCGTCCGCGAGGGAAATCACGCCATCCCCGCCGCCCTCGCCCTCCAGGTCTTCGGCGGTTCCGCCCATAGCAACATCTCCATCGCCTACGGCGTCCGCGGCTATAGCTCGACCAACTCGAACAGTTGCGCCTCCGGCACCGTCGCGGTCGGGGAAGCCTTCCGCGTCATCCGCGAAGGTCGCGCCCAGGTCATGATCGCCGGCGCCGCCGAGGCCCCCCTCGCGCCCCTCACCTTCGGCGCATTCGACACGATCAAATCGATGTCCAAAGAAACCAAGGACCCCGCGCGCGCCTGCCGCCCCTTCGACGCCACCCGCTCCGGCTTCGTCATGGCTGAGGGCGGAGGCAGCCTCATTCTCGAATCGCTTGAACACGCCCAGGCCCGAGGCGCTCACATCTATGCCGAAGTCCTCGGCTACACGCTCAACAACGACGCCTACCACATGACTTCGTCGCTGCCCGAAGGCGAATCGGCCCTCGAGGCCATGCGCTTCGCCCTCGACGAGGCCAAAGTGCGTCCCGACCAGATCGACTACATCAACGCCCACGCCAGCAGCACCCCGATGAACGACGGCACCGAAGCCAGGGCCGTCACCAAATTCTTCGGCAAGAAAACTCCCGCCATCAGTGGCACCAAGGCCTACTACGGCCACCCGCTCGGCGCGTCGGGCGCCATCGAAGCCGCCATCTGCTGCCTCGCGATCGAGAATAGCCACATCCCGCCGACCCTCAACTGCCACGAACCCTGCGAGGAAATCACCCCCGGCTTCGATCTCGTCCGCCTCAAGGGCCGCTCCCAGCCTCTCAAGTACGTCCTCAGCAATTCCTTCGGCTTCGGCGGCATCAATGCCTCCCTCGTCTTTGGCAAAGTTGAATCCTGATCGTCTCGTCTGTAGCGGCGGTTTTTTTTGACCACCGCTACAGTTCAGAGTCTATCAAAGGATGAAGGCGCTTATTCTTCCGATGTCAGGAGATCCTGCCAGAACCGGGGCAGCAGTTCCGTGAAGATGCTATGCGACCACGTGTCGTACCGCCAAATCTCCAGGAAGCCAGCGCCCGCGATGAGAACCACCGTCCGTTTTTCATCACTATCGCCTGTATGGATGGATCCCGGCGCAGGAACCAAGCCGGCTTTCCAGAGCGCCTGGGGAAAGGCCATAAAAGCGCGGGCATTCTTATAGGCGCAGTTCACGGGCTGAATTAACTGGGCCAAACGCCCGGAAGGATCGCTGAGCCATTCGTTGAGATTCAGCGTATTGATGGGATTGGAATTCAACCGTTGCAGGAGCTGACCCACGTAGGGATTATGCTCCTTTAACACCAAAAGCTGCTTATGAGGCCCCGGAATGGCGATCAATCGTGACGGCCGATCGTAAAAGAAATCCTTAAATCGGTTCTTCAGAGCCACCGAGCATTGGCACTGCACCGGCTCCATCAGGGCATAATCAAGGGAACACCCCACCTCTACCTGCTCTTTGCCTTCTGGCGGCGTTCCCTTCCCACCGGGAGAGAAAGGTTCTGGAATGTCAGAGTGCATTAAAAACCGATTTATAGTTTAGAGATGTTTAAAAGCAAGCATTTTCGTGCATTATTACACATTTTATTGCGCATCAACAATGCCAGTATGCATCCTTCGTAAGCTGGAACCCATGCGTCCACTCCATAAAGCAAGCGGGTGTAGTTGCAAAATATTATTTTGTAATATATTTATATTCAACATCTTATGAATATTATATCCTCAATCGATCAGCTTTGGCATAAATTATCGCATCTTGAGTCCGACCTGCCTTCTGTCGCGTGCTCGTTGAGATAAACAGACCATTTGATGATAAAACTGTCAATACAAGAGCGGTCAAAATGCTCCTCACATCTATTTCGGATATATTTATGAATGAACAAAAGCTATTGAAAACATATAAGAACAGTTGTCTTACCGGTTAATGAAATCGAATCGCCCTAATGTGTGCATAAAAATTTGCGACTCAACATTCGGCGTGACCAGCGATTACTTTTCAGACAGCCTCTGGCCCCATGTTTCTTGCTGGCGATATCGGAGGCACCAAAATCAATCTGGCAGTCTATGCCTACGAAGATCACGAACGGCTCGTCGCGAAAAAAAGCGCATCGTACCCGAGTAAGGGCCATGCCACTCTCGCGGAAATCATCCGCGTGTTTCTCGCCGACGATCTCTCCAATGTCCGGCAGGCCTGTTTCGGGGTCGCAGGTCCAGTCAAGAGCGGCGCGGTGCAGGTTACCAACCTGCCCTGGGTTGTCGATGCGGCCGCGCTACAGTCCGAGTTGAATTTTCAGCATGTCAGCCTGCTCAACGATCTCGAAGCCAATGCCTATGGCATCAACACACTGCACCCGCATGAACTGCTTTCGCTCAACCCACGGGCCGATCAGCGCCAGGTTGGCAATCGTGCGCTGATCGCCGCGGGCACCGGTTTGGGCGAAGCGGGCATGTTATGGGACGGCGTGACCCATCGCCCCTTTGCCAGCGAAGGCGGCCACTCCAGTTTTGCTCCTAACGACAGCATCGGAGACGAGCTGCTCACGTTCCTGCGCAAGGAGCACGGCCACGTAAGCTGGGAGCGGGTCCTCTCCGGCATGGGCATGAAAAATCTTTACCGCTTTTTCCGCCAACGTTCCCGCCTGCCCGAACCCGAATGGCTCAGCGCGCAATTACTCCACGGCGATCTCGGCGCCGTAGTGACCCAAGCCGCCCTCGCGGTCAAGGACCCCGTCTGCGTCGACGCGCTCGACTGCTTCACGCGCAACTACGGTTCCGAAGCGGGCAACCTCGTCCTGAAAATGCTCGCCCTCGGCGGCATCTACATCGGCGGCGGCATCGCGCCAAAAATATTGCCCAAAATGCAAAGCTCCATTTTCCTCGACGCCTTCTATCACAAAGGCCGCATGAGTCCCCTCCTCCAATCCACGCCCGTCTACGTCATCCTCAACGACAAGACCGCGCTCCAAGGCGCCGCCTGGTTCGCCGCGCACGCGGCGTGATTGGGCGGACGACCGGGAGATCGTCCCTCCATCGGTATTACCCCACCTTGGCGAGGGCCGCTTCGAGAAGGATGGCCTCGGCGGCGCGTTTGCTGGCGCCGGGTGCGCCGAGGGTGGAGACGACCTCCGCGACGCGGCGCTTCATCGTCTCGCGGCGTGGCGCGTTGTTGAGAAGTTCAAGCGCTTCCCGCGCCACCGCGCTCGCCTCGAGATTGTCCTGGAGAAATTCGGGCACAATGGCTTCATTGGCCATCACGTTGATGATGCTGAGATAGTTGACCTTCACCACGCGGCGGCCCACCGCGTAGGTCAGCGGATGGACGCGATAGACGACAATTTGCGGAATGCCGACCAGCGCGCATTCGAGCGAGGCTGTTCCAGAAGCAACCAGCGCCAGCGCGCAGCGCGAGAGATGCGAAATGGCGTAACCGACATTGTACTCGAACGTAAAATTCGGCGCGGAAAATTTCGCCAGCATTTCCAGGGAATATTTCTGGATCGTTTCGTTCGGCGAAAGCAGGATGAATTTAAGGCCCGGCAGATTGCGGCCCATGAGCCGCGCCGCTTCCCAAAGCACGGGCAGATGCGTCTCGATCTCGGTCTTGCGGCTGCCCGGCAGCATCGCGACGAAGTTGGGATTCGGTTCAACTACGTCAACCTTGTGGATACGGTCGAGTACGGGATGCCCCACCCATTGGACATTGAATTTGGGCGCGACTTTCGTAAACCACGCCTTTTCGAACGGGAGAATGGCCAGAAGCAGATCGATGTCCCGTTGCATCGCTTTGACGCGACCCGCGCGCGAGGCCCACACCTGCGGGCTGATGTAGTAGATGATTCGCGTGCCGGGCAGGTCCCGGCGCAGTTGCGGCGTGAGCCGGAGATTGAAGCCGGAACAGTCGATCAGGACGACCGCGTCGGGCCGCTCCCGTTTGGCCAGGTCGAGCACCTGGTCCCTGAATCGACGAAACTTGAAGTACTGCTTCAGCACTTCGGCCAGCCCGAGGACCGCGTGGGCCGACAAATCGAGGAGTTGTTCCTGCCCCGCCGCCGCCATGCGCGGACCGCCGACGCCGATGATGCGCGCCTTGGGTTGCTTCTCCTTAAGAGCGTGGATCAGTTCCGCGCCATGCGCATCGCCGCTGGCTTCGCCCGCGACCATGAGAATGACCAGCGACCGTTCGGAAGAAGAGGATTCGGGAGCGCGCATGAGCTAGAGGGCTTTCGTCGAGTTGAAGTGTCCCGCATTCGTCCTGACGTCCCGGAGGGACGATTGAGAGTAGCCCGGCGATTTATCGCCGGATTCAGGGCGGAAGTCGGCGCGTCCCAGCGGGACGCTTGAGCGGTGACAACTTATCGCATCCATTTCAACCGTCCCTACGGGACGGAGCGTCTTGGTGTCTGATAACCCGGCGATAAATCGCCGGGCTAATTTCGGATGTCCCTCCGGGACACGATGCAGCGACGTTTTCAGTGCTGTCATCCCCTCCGGGACATGTGACTCCTGAGCGATGCTCATGGTTGCGCGTTCTGCTTCGCGATCTGCTCGGTGATGAGCATGGCAATCTCAAGGGCCACCGCGGCCTGCGCGCCGCCGACGCGGGGCTTCTGGCTGGAACGCGCGCAGTCGGCAAAGGCCGCCAACTCAAGCTTCAGCGGTTCGTCTTTTTCCACCTTGATCGTCTCCTTGATGATCTGCGAATTGACCTTGCGATAAATCTCTCCGCTCTGGTCGAAGTAATCCAGCGAAAGATAGGCGTCGTCCTGGAAGACCCGTATCTTGCGCACTTTTTCAAAACTGATGCGGCTCGTCGTGATGTTGGCCACGCAGCCGTTCTCGAACCGGATGCGCGCATTGGCGATGTCCTCGCCCTTGCTGAGCACGGCGGTGCCGACCGAATCAATCGATTGAATCGGCGAGCGCACCAGATGGAGCACAACTTCCAGATCGTGAATCATCAGATCGAGGACCACCCCGATGTCGGTGCTGCGTCCGGGATAAGTCGAGAGCCGGTGCGCCTCGATGAAGCGGGGACGCGTCAGTTTTTCCTCCAGCGCCTGGAGGGCCGGGTTGAAGCGCTCGATGTGGCCCACTTGCAGGACGAGATTTTTGGCGTGGGCGAGATCGACCAGCGATTTGGCCTGTTCCGTGTTGTCGGTGATCGGTTTTTCGATCAGGACATGCTTGCCCAGGCCAAGAAACAAGGCGCCGATTTCATGATGGGTATTGGTCGGCGTGGCGATGGTGGCGGCATCGACTTGTTCGGCCAGTTCGTGGGCCGTGGTGAAAGCCTTCACGCCGTGCCGTTGCGCGACTTTCTCGGCAACATGGTGGTCGAGATCGTAAAGGCCCACGAATTCGACACCGGGCAGTTGCGAATAAATGCGCGCATGTTCCCGTCCGATATGTCCGACACCGACTACGCCGACTTTTAGGTTGCTCATAGTTATTCTTTCAAAAGTGATTCGTCCGCCGCAAAGAGGCTGATTCTCCAGCGCGCGGCCTGTTCCAATACCAGTTTTCGGTCCAGAAGCAACGTACGCCGTGCTTCGCAGGCGATCACCTTCACGTCACAATCGCGCGCCTGCTCCATCGTTCGCGTGCCGATGACGGGCACGTCAAAACGAAAATCCTGATTCGGCTTGCTGACCTTCACCAGCACCACGTCGCCCTTCCCCAAACGACCGCCCCGTTCCATCGCCGCATCGGTGCCCTCGAAGGCCTCCACCGCGACCACCGTGCCTTTCTTGACCACGACACTCTGGCCAATATCGAGACGGCTCGTTTCCTTGGCCACGCGAAAGCCAAGCGCGACATCGTCGAGTTGCTGGCCCGAGAGCTTCGGCCCGGCAATGTGGCCCGGCTCCGGCAGGCAGTCCTCCAGGAAAGTCGTCGCGGGCAAAAGCTCGACTCCGGCCTTTTTGAGTTCATTTGCGATGGCCGCGAAGATCGTCTCGGCGTTACGTTCCTTCAGCCTCGCCAGCAAAAGCGCGCCTTTGAGATCGGGCAGCAAATCGAAAAGATTTCCCGGCGCGATCTGGCCCGCCATGATGGCCTGCGTGATTTTCTGGTCGCGGAAATAATTGCAGAGTCCGCCCAACTGCCCGACGCGCAGCTTGGTATAATCGTCCGCCAGCTTCTCGACTTCCGACGCAGTTTCGCCCGAGAACCCGACGATGGCGATCCGTTTGACGCCACGCGCGCGCGCCGCCTCGGCCAGCAAAATCGGATAACGTCCGTTACCAGCGATGATGCCAAGCGAATCGAGATTAGGCTGAGAATTCATTGGCCACAAAAGGTCACAAAGGAAACAAAGGGGCTGATTTTCATTGAATCTGCAGGTCGCCGAGTGCTTCGGGCACGTTGCCGTGGTCGTTCACGATATATTTTTTGATTTGGAATTTTTGCGAACCAAAATTGATGAGTAATCCGTGCTCGATGTGGGTCGACTTCAAATAACCCAGCAGTTGGGCAATATGTTCATCAGCAATCACCTTGGCAGCTTTGAGTTCCACCACAAGAAGACCTTCAATAAAGAGATCGGCGAAAAAGTCTCCGAGTATTGTGCCGTCTTCATCCCGCACCTGAATGGGATGCTGTTGCCTGACCTCCAAGCCCTGTTTACGGAGTCGGTGGGCCAGCGCATTTTCGTAAACTTTTTCGAGGTGACCATGTCCATGGTAAAGATGGATGGCGTAGGCCGTTTCCCTGACAATGCCGCAGAGCTCAAAGATTGTTTTTACGTTAGTCTTCAGCATTTTGGGTAGTGTCTCAATTTGAAATTTAGCGTCTGAAAACTGTCGCCGCGATTATCAAGAAAATCACGAGCAGACCGACAAACAAAAGAGGGACAGGTTGCCGCATGATGTGACCACTAATCGCAAAAATCATTGGAGCAGACATGTATTTTGTGCTTCTTTGTGCCCTTTTGTGGCTATTTCTTCTCCTGCAACCGGCCTTTGAACTGACGCCGCGAAAACCAGAGCATTCCGAGCAAATCGACCGTGGCGCGCAGCGCCCGCTTGCCGCCCGCGACCTTGCTGAACCCGGCATGGCGCGCGCGATGTTCAACCGGCATCTCCCCAATCTTGTAGCTCGCCGAAAGAACAAGCGCGGGAATAAACCGATGCATCCCGTTCCAGCCCGGCAGCCGTTTCGCCGCTTCGGCGCGAATGACCTTGAGCGTGCAACCCGTGTCGCTGGTGTGGTCCTGAAGCAGCGCCCCGCGCACCGCGTTGGCAACAGACGAGGAAAGACGGCGGATGAATTTGTCGTTGCGATGCAGGCGAACGCCGGTCACCAGGTCGAGCTTCTCCTCCTCCAGCTTGCGCAACATTTTGGGCGCGTCCATCGGGTCGTTCTGGAGATCGGCATCCATCAGGATGATGTATTCGCCCCGGGCCGCCTGCATTCCGTAATACATCGCCGCGCTCTGACCGCTGTTTTGGCTGATGTGCAGCCAGCGGATGACGAAAGCCGGGCTTCCGGGAGGCTGCGCAAACGTGTCGGTGCTGCCGTCGTTAACGAGAATGATTTCCGCCGGCTTTTCGAGGACCCGGAGCATGGCGTCGATTTCGCGGATAAGCCGGGGCAGATTTTCCGCCTCATTATAAAACGGAACGACGACGGAATAAATAGGATCGGGATTCATCAGGCGCTAAATCGGCACAAAAACCGAATCCCAAGCATGACGCTGACGAGGGAAGAGATCAAGACGATCCAGTCGCCCCACATTTCGTAGAGCGTGCCGTGCGGCTCATAGGCGAATAGCTTACCGGCGAAGATTCCGCCGACATCAATCTCTGCACCCGACGGGCCGAGGAACCGGTCCGTCACGGTGCCGTTCTGATCGATCATGCAGGAAACGCCCGTGTTGGCACAGCGGATCATGGGCCGGTCATGCTCCACACAGCGGAAGATGGCGTGATTCAAATGCTGTCGAATGCCCCAGGCCGCGCACCAGCCGGTGTACCAGCCGTCGTTGGTGATGGTGATAAAAAAATCGGGCCGCAACCGCGCCGCCTTGTCGGCCACGTCGGGCAGCGTGTCCTCAAAACAAATCAACGGGGCGAAGGTCAACGGCGGATTTTTCATCGTGAATACCTTCGGCCCGGGTCCCGGCGAGAAGTCCATGCCGACGCCGGCGAGTTTGCGCAGCCAGGGGAAGGTGTCGCCGAAAGGCAGGAATTCGCCGAGAATGACAAGCCGGGTTTTGCGGTACTCCTCGTACTGATCGCCGTGAGGAGTGAAAAGGTAGGCGGCGTTGTAGAGCTTGTGTCCGCCGCCAATGTCAAAATCCTGCGACCCGAGCAGAAAATAGCCGCCGTAGGTCTGGCAAATGTCGCGCACGGCCTCGTTGAGCGGACGATCCTGGAAGACGCCTTCGTCGATCATCGCCTCGGGCCAGATGAGGAGATCGGGCTTTTCCTGGCCCTCGATAACGTCAAGGGAGAGCTTCTCGGTCTTTTCGAGCGCGGCAATTTCCGTGTTCTGGAAATCGATGTAGGGTTTGCTTTCGTCGTACGGGATCTGCGGGATATTGGGCTGGATGCAGGCGAAGGTCAGAAGCGGGCCGTGGCGGGCAGTTTGAATCGACTGGATGTGACACCATCCCAGGACGAAGCACCCGGCGACGATGGCCAACGCCGCCGCAAACGGCAACGACGCACGGAAGACGCGCTTTTCCTGAGCGGTCTTCACGATGCCAAGAATGCCTTCCGCCCAGAGAACATTCACCGTGACGAGAACAAAGGAAATCAGGTGCACGCCGCCGAACGCGGCCAATTGGCGGAAAACGATGCTCGGCGCCTGCGAGATGCCGAGTTCGTTCCAGTTGAAGCCGGTGAGGAACCAGCTCCGCCACCATTCGAGCATAACCCACAGTGCCGCCGCCCCGAGTGCCCGCAAAAGAACGGCCGTCGCTGTCTCGCTTGGTCGCGGCGCGACAAACCGGGCCACAAGCAGAAACCAGATCGCCGGATAAAGCGCCAGATAAAGTACGAGGAAGAATGCGCCAATCGCCGTGACGTTGCTGATCCACCAGAACGTGCCGCCAAAATAAATCAGGCCGATCAGATAACCGTGACGGATCGGTTGCCGCCGCGCCTGCTCGCTCCGCGTGATCACCCACCAGGCGGGGACGAGAGCGATCCAGCCGCAGGTCGCGCACGAAAACGGCGCAAGGCTCGCGACGAGCAACAGCCCCGACAAGGCACACCACCACCAACGGCACGAATCAAAACAGCGATCAAACACGCTCCAAACTGCCAAGACACTGTCCGGAACGCCAATCGTTTATCGTTTTGAGATCGCTTCCCAGGCTTAAGTGCGCCAACTTATCGCACATGGACGACTCGACAATGCAGGAGCGCTATCGCGCGCTTTTGCTCGCCGCGCGGAATCTTTTCTCCCTTACGAGCATGGATGACCTGGTCGAGAACATCCTGAAGTATTCGTGCGTGATGATGCAGGCCGAGGCCTGCTCGATGTTCCTGCCCGACCGCGCCACGCGCGAGCTGGTCATCCACTCCGCCCGTGGCAAGGAGGATTCCATCAACGCCTTTCGCATCCCGTGGGACAAGGGCATCGCGGGCACCGTCTTCCATGAGCGCAAATTCATCCGCGTCGACGACGCCCTGAACGATCCCCGCCTGCTCCGCGTGACCAATGCGAAGACGGGCCTCGTCACCCGCTCGATGATCTGCGCCCCGCTGGTCGACAAGGACGAGTGCTTCGGCGTTCTCCAGGCGCTCAACCCCATCAACCGTCCGGTCTTCACCCGGCTCGACCAGGACATCTTCGAGGGCCTGACCAACATCGTCACCGGCGCGCTCATCCGCTTCGACCGCGAAACGAAAATCAATCGCGAAGCCAAGCTCGCCCAAGAAATGGCCATGGCCATGGAAATCCAGAAATCGTACCTGCCGCCCGAGGAGCTTTGCCTGCCCCGGTCGGAGATGCGCGTCCGCTACCGTCCGGCCCGCACCATCGGCGGTGATTTCTACGCCTCCATCCCCCTATCGGAAGACCGGCTGCTCGCCGCGCTGGGCGATGTCAGCGGCAAAGGAATCCCGGCGGCGCTGACCACGGCACAGATCACCACGGAAATGCACGCGCTGTCGCCCTTCGCGGAGGAGGGCGGACTTGAGGCCTACGTGACTGCGCTGAATGAGGAGCTTTGCAAGCGACTAGCCGCGGGCCGTTTCGCCGCCACCACCTTCCTCCTCTACGATCCGCACCTCGAAACAATGGAAGTTATTTGCGCGGGACAGTTCGAGCCGTGGCGCTGGCACAACGACGCCTGGGAACCGGTCGCCGTGCCGCACGCCCTGGCGCTGGGCATTTTTCGCGGGCAAAAATTTACCGCCTCGACGCTTCCCGCCCTGCCGGGAGAAAAATGGGCCCTCTTCACCGACGGGATCAACGAAGGGCGCAGTTCGTCCGGCGAGGAGTATGGCCTCGAGCGCCTGCGCGACAGCCTCGGGACGGCGGGCGACGCAGCCGCGGCCCTCAACCGCGCCTGGAGCGGTTGGGAAAATTTCGTCGACGGCGAGCATCAGCATGACGACGCCTGCCTCGCGCTCATCCTGCTCAAGCCGTCAGCGACACTGGAAATCACCTCGACGCCGGGCGACTGCAAGCGAGCCCGGCAATTCATCGAAACCTGGGCCCTCGCCGCCGGCTACCCCGACCTGGAACGGGGCCGCATCGTGCTGGCCACCGATGAAGCGGTCACCAACATCATTCGTCACACCTATAAGAGCGCGCCGGACAAGCCCATCCTTTTGTCAGCCGAAATCACCGAAGGTCATCTGCACCTGCGCCTGCGCGATTACGGGCCTCCCGTGAAGGCCAAGACCTTGAAGGGCCGCAAGCTGGAAGACATCAAACCGGGTGGCCTGGGCCTGCACCTGTTGAAAAATGTCTTCACCGTGGTGGAACATTCCAAGCTGCCGGACGGCAACGAATGGCGCCTGGCGAAGCCTCTCGAGAGCTGACCCCCTCCCGCCAGCCGATCGCTGTTGAGTTGCTGCGTGGTTTTTTTACTCAAACTCGCCATTCGGCATTCTTTTTGATGGCAAGCGATGTGCTTAACTGCTTAAATAGGTTACCAGGCTAACTTATTACGCAAAACAATGTAAAAACACGTGCAAATCGGATTTTAAACCCTTTTCAGATGCGAAATCTCGGGCGATCCAAACTGCATTCTCACTCTAACAAGCAATACAAAAACCTATGACCCAGTCCGATAGTCCAATTGTTGGCGATCACTTCACGAAAGCACCGGTGGTATTTCCATCGAAGAATTTAGGGAAAAAGCCGGTTTTTAGCATGGTCGTTGTCTACCAGAACCCAACGACGAGGATACGCGCAAATAATTTCGGCGACAATCTCACGCGCGAGCTTGGCGAGACTTGGCTTTGGACCCGCGATATTTGGGATTTAACGGCACTGGAGATCCCCGACGTGAGGCGCGCGGCAACAGAGGCTGCGGCGGTGGCGGACGTGGTTATTCTTGCCCTCGACGGTCATGTGGAACTGCCGGATAGCATCAAAGCCTGGGTGGAGGAATGGGGCGGCCGGCTGGTCGATGGCGGTCCCATCCTGATTGCGCTCTTTAGCGCCGCCGACACCAGGCAAAAAGCCATGGCATCGACGCGGGCTTTTCTCGGCACGATCGCGGAAACATGCGGGCTGACGTTTTTGCACACGATGGGGGAATCCGTCGTGGAGCATCGGCCTCAGGCCAAGCCACCGTCACGTCACTAGATCGTTGATGGTAACTTTCAGAACCCTGGAGAGGAGCGAATATGGAACACTTGAGCAAAGGGAATAACGGGAATGGCAATACTTCGACACTCCTCTCCGGCAAATTCGGCCCGACCCCTGAATTCGAGCGTCTTTTGGAATGGGTTCGTCTGGGTGCTTCCCACGTCCGAAACCATGTCGCCGGCATCGAGGAGCATCGGCAAAAGTTGCGGGCGCGAGGTGAAACCAAAGTACGCCTGAGTGAATTTGCCCAGTGGCGCCCCTCCCCCGTGTTCACCGAACGGGAAAAGGCCGGCCTGAACCTAAGCCAGGCCCTTTCGTTGCCTGAGTCCAAAGAGCAATGGACCCTGATCCTCCAGGATGCGCAGTGCCATTTTAGCACCCACCAAATTGTTCGTCTCATGTTGGCAATCGTAGCCGTTAACGATCGGATTGATTTTCGTGCAAAATCTCACAGCTATGTTTTGGTGGTGGAAGATAATCCCTGGGATGAGGAGCTTCTTCTTCGTCAACTGCAGAAGACTCAAACGGCGGAGAATTTCCTCTTTGTGCAGAACGGACACGAGGCGCTTGAATTGATTGAAGATTCCAGGAGATCGGAGTGGGGATTTATCGCCATCTTTCTTAATCTCCACCTGCCGGACATGAGTGGTGTTGAACTGCTCAAACGCATTCGCACCATGGCGGGAGCGGAGAACATTCCGGTGATTGTGATGACTTCCACCCAAAATCATCGGGAGATGGAGGAATGCAAAAGGCTCAAGGTCGCGAGCTACGTCGAAAAGCCCGTCACGATCCATTCCCTTTCCAAGGCGGTAGAGGCTTTCCGAAGAGTCGGCGCGCGCACGACACCTTAAACGCTAGGGCGTCTCTGCCGTCGCAAGCTCGCGCTTCCTGGGTTTCTGCCGGGAGAGACCGTCGAGTTTTCTGGCCTCCTCGATCTCGGCATCGGTGTACTTGTAGACAATCTTGATCAAATCCATCTTTTCAAGAAGCAGCAGGATTTGATAGGTGATATCGCTGCGTTCTTCTTCCGGGAGGATGGCTTGAGAAGCGGCAATATCCTTTCGATGATGGTTGTTATGCCACCCTTCACCCAACGTGAATAAGTTGAGCCAGCCGCAGTTCTTGCTCTCCTCACCGGTATCGAAACGCGCCGCGCCCATCATGTGCGCGAGCGAGTTGATGAAGAAAGTGAAGTGATAGGTAAGAAAGGTGCTCGCGAAAAATCCTCCGAAAAGCATCGCCCATCCGCCCACGCCCATCCCGACCCCCAGGAAAAAGCACGCGCCCCCGAGCAGGATCGGGGCGATGAGATAACCTCGCGCCTTTTCAAAGAACATGAGTTCCGGAAACTTTTTGAGATCCGGAACCTTCTCGTAATCAGCCTTCTTGTATTTCTTGATTAGAACCCATTTAACATGCGAATGATAAAAGCCTTTCCAGAAACTTCCTGTCTCTTTGCTGACGTAATCGAACGAGTGGATGTCATCGGCCGTATCCGAAAACTTGTGGTGATGACGATGATGAGACGCCCACCAAATCACGCCTTTCTGGGCGTCCGCCGTCGCGAGAAAGGCTTCGATAAACTGCACGCAACGGAGATATTTTTCTTCGTGGGCCGGCTTTCGAATCAGCCCTTTAAGCCACCATGGCACCTTGTTCTTGAAGGAGCGGTGAGAGAAGTAGCGGTGGCGGAATCCCGTGACGAAAAACATCCGCCAGTAACAATTCAACAGGCAGACAACCAGCATGGCCGCGCCGCAAAAGAGCCGGTGTCGATCCCAGAGACCGGTCAAGAGCTCATAGAATATCCATCCGAACCCGATGATGCCGAGCAGGTTGACAATGAAAAAACGGCTCTCGTAGATGACATCCTTGATGCCTATTTTTTCCCCGACTCCCAATTCGTCTTCTTCAGAACCTATCATGCATGAAGTGTAGCTCCCGAATTGAAATAATCCAGCAAAGGTGGCTGTGAAAATTAAACAGATAATGGATGGTTGGGATCATGGTTCAGTTCCGGGAGCGACGTAATGCTTGTCGCCGCCACGAGCCACGAAAGCCCGATAAAGAAAAAGAGTGGCCACCAAACCGAGCCAGCCTTGAGCGGAGCTCAGTAGAAAGATGCAGCGATAATCCTGATGCATCACGTTCAGGATGAATCCCGCCAAGGGGCCGATGAGGATATTCCAGAGGCAGACGATGACTCCCGCAGCCGAGGCGAACTGGGCGAACTTCAATCGTGGAAGCAGGCGCTGTAAAATGGAGGCGGTGGCGGTCATGAAAGTGCCGGACAAGACGCCGTGAAGGACAAAGGCAATATCGAATTTCAATGGAGTTGTGGCGCAGAGTCCGCCCCATAGCGTGGCCGACGCATAGAGAGCAAGCGCCACGATTCCCAATCGTAGGGGATGAAACCGGTCGGCGAGCATGCCCAGCGGGTAAGCCAAGGCGAATGACACCGCGAAGGTCAGCGTGAGCAGATTGCCGTAATGGTTGGGAGTGATAAACTCCGTCGAGAAAAGCACGCCGTAAAAATTCACCGGATTCCAAGCCGTCGAACCGAGGGCCCAGGCGATGAAGAGCAGCCAATAGAAGGACGAGCCGAAGCAATCTCGAAAATAACCCTTGGCTTCGCGATTGATCGCCGCCGATCCCTTCGGATCCGGCGGCGGAGGCGGGTAGCTGCCTTCCCTGACCTTTACGCACAACAGGCTAAATGCGACGACTGTGAAGGCGGCAAAGCCGAGTAAAATCGGCATATATGCGGTTTCGGCCCGGCCAAAAAGATAATAGTTAAAGGTCATTCCGGCGATCAGGCCGAGGGCGCGAAAGGCGCCGAAGAATCGTCCGATGACGCGCTGGGGAACCACGTCGTTGATCAAGGCGCCCAAAACCAAGTTGCCCAGGATGTCGGCGGACGCGAACAGAATCCAAAACACTGCCAGGCAAATAAGGACGCTGGTGTTGGAGCCGAGCCACGGGCTTGCCGCGAGCCCCGTCATGGAGATCGCCACGAGCAGAACCGTCACGGCCAGGAAGGGAATCCGTCTTCCCCAGGGGCTGCGATATCGATCGGAGAAATAGCCGAGGATCGGTAAAACCAACAAGGCCATGGCGGCGGGGATTGAACCGATCAGGAAGCTGGAAAAGTTATCGGTCGCGCCGAAATTACTCAGCAAAAGTTGGACGATGGGCTGGCCGGCGCGATCCTTGAGCGACCACGCAAACGCGCCCAGCAACAGCCAGAAGAACACCATCGCCAATCCAAACCGTGAATAGGTAAGCGAACCTACGGCCCACTTTTTATCGGTTGAGGGCGCGTCCGAACCTTCTCGGGATGTTTCGTTCATAGTGGCGTGGAGGAGGAAAAGCCGGAGGGAAGCAAGGTGGACACTAAAAGCGGATAGCCTTCACCTCACTTTTAACACAGCTACCCGCGAAGGAAAGGTTCGGCTCTCAAACTACCCGACTACGAATGCTTAACCTGTTAACTGAAAGGTGGAATGGAGGTCGAAATAGCCGTGGATCTCTTCCCGAGTTGGGCTATTCAACCCGAGCTTTCAAGGGGGACGAGCTGGGCGTGCAGTCTCAAAGCCAGTGCAATCACCGAAGGTGGCGTAGATAATGGGGTGAATGCCCCATAGCACGGCATGCCTTTGCCCCGTACGGTGGAGAGTGTCGGGAAATAAATCAATTCAACCCTGTCCAACCGTACTAAAGAAAGAACGTCTATGAAACCCACTAAAAATAAGTTCCTCATCGCCCTCCTATCGGTCAGCTTGCCCTTGGCCTTGGTAGGCTGTAACCGCAGCAACTCGGACACGAGTGCCGACACCACGCCAACTCCCCCTCCTGTCGTCACCCCGGAGACCACTTCTACGCCGGTCGCCTCGACCAACACAACGCAGGGCATGACTCCCGGTACGCCTTCAACGCCTAATGACACCCAAGTGCCAAGCGACTCGTCGAAAGTGAACGTGAATTCGACGCCCGATAATAGCCAGACCACCCTCGCGCCCGATCAATCATCCAAGACGAACACGGTCTCTCCCGACGCCTCGCAGGTCCCGGCTGCTCCCAATCAGAGTACCAAGTCCAATACCCCATAACCAATCCACTACAACAACCATGACAACTATGATTGAAAAAGATTCAGACAGTCCCGTCTCTGTTAGAGATTGGCCCCCATCCAAGGAAGTCCAAACCTCATATGACTGTATGAGCGGCGGTTATTCCGTTTGGCATTGCCCCCCCCCAATGGAGCCCAAACTTCCAACTCCTGCCAATAGAGCATCCTGATATGACCCGATTGATTACAACAGCATACTCGAAGCTCACGGTGGGGCTGCCTATGCTCGCACTCGCATGGGGACTGATCTCTCTTCCGTTGCAAGGGCAGGTAACTTCGGGCTCTGGAAACAATGGGGCGGCTAGTACCCCGCCTTCAGGCAACTATCCAGGTTCAGGTTCCTCGCCTCAACCGGGTGTTCCACCGCCACCGCTTGCTCCTTCAGGACCAACGCCGGGTTCAGGTCAAGGTGGTGCGACTAACACGCCACCGAGTGGAGTGACTCCAGGATCTGGCACCTCTCCCAATCCCACGCATTAGAGCCTGCGATCCAACTGAAGTAAACGATCATGGGGTTAAGACCCCATAGGAGCGATTATTTTTCTGATGTAATCTTATGTTTATGCCTCAAACAATTCTATCCCTGCAACCGGATTCACACCTGCCCAAAAGCTTCCATATTGATAAGCCCGTCTCTCATCGCAGTTCTAGATTCCATGCGGTTCAAATGATACGACATGTGCCGTTGCTTCAGCTGGAAGAACTCCGTGGGACTCGTCGAATAGTCGAATAGACCCATGGCACACAACCCGAAGAGGTAATTTTCCAATCTATCCAATATGAAAAAACTCCATAAAACAAGTGTGTCCGATGACCGACTCGGTCCCGATGAGCCTCTCGATGAAGCCAATGTGCAGGCGGACGGCCCCCCCGTCCTCGGAGTCGGGGAGGAAGAAGTTCCAGCTTCAGACCACCGCGTCAGCAAGATTGAGCCTGACGACGAACACAATAACGAGAATTTGATTGAAGAAGGCCTTCAGGGCCACATGCACGGCTCACTCACAAAACCTCGCAAGACCACCTGAGGTAACAAACAAAAGGTAATCATGAGCCAAGTTATTCCAAAGGTGATCTTTGAGAGAGCTTTTCGACACCGGGTTGAGATGGCACGCAAAAAAGTTGATGGCCACAAGGAGGTTATTCTCTTCATGCTTGTCGATGGAATCGAAAAGGGAGAGGTCACTTTGCTGGGCTACGCCATAGTCACTGAAGAAACCTCAAACGATGTTGAATCCGGAGCTATTTATTCTAAGGGGAAAAGTATATGTGAATACTTTGACGACGCCAAATTAGCTGATGTTCTGGCTAAATATGAAAAGGTGGCCAAGGTAGCTCTGGTCAAGTAACCCGTAAGCATCTTCAGTGAAGAACATTGGTGCGACCCTCATGGGGTCTTTACCCCATAGCGTCTGCGCGGCTTTCCCGGTTTACTTTAGGGCATGGAAGCCAATTCCGGTAGCTGGGATCAATCCGATTCCGTTCTCATTCCTGAAAGTATTTTGCAATCCCTCTTGGGTATCAGTGGCCCTGAGCTTTGCTTGGAAACTTCGCACCTTGCTAATGAAAACGGGTGGACGGCAAAGCTTACACCAGATGGCTACTGGCTATTTGAGAGGAAAAGTTCGAACGGGTTATGATCGATTGCCGAGCTTGACTTGACCCTGGTGCTGGTTAACCAAATTTACTGCAGGATATGAACGCCTTCCAAATGAAACTCATACGAATAAGGGATGTCACCGTGAAAAATCAGACTAACGATGCAGCAATATTTGCACTCGGAAGTCAGAGCCCGGTGTTTGTCAAAAAAAAATTCTGCGCCAGCCAGAGCTTTAGTCAAAACATCAAATCATGGAAAGGTCCGGTTAAAGCCTGTCTTCCTCTTCAGGTTGCTCCCTTGACCGATTGGTGATTTGCAGTGGGAGTTGCTGCCCGTTGTTTTTCTCGGAACGAAGGCGATGAATCGACTTTATTTTGTGACGTCGATCAGCGGCTTCTGTTGGGGAGCCAATGCACTGAACTGCCAAGACAAGTTGCCTGAAAAGATAAACGCAAGCAGGGCGACCAGAATGAAAAGACCCGAGACGTAAAAGAACCCGTTGTGGTGAAGATGGCCTCGTATCGAGTGAGGTGGATTGCCTTCGCCGTGTCCTTCGTTCGGGTGGTGATGGTGCTTGCTCATAGGTGAACCGTAAGGCAACAGCAAGAATTTAGATGACGCCAAACAGACGCAACACGAGTAAGAGGAGCAAAATCGAAACGATTCCGCCACCACCGAAGCCTACGCCACCGTAATAATAACCGCCGCCGCCGAATAAAAGCACCAGCACAACGATGAGCACGATGAGATTCATACATATAACTATAATCCTCATGGGCGTTAGAACCAGTAGGGTCTTCACCCCATAGCTATTGACCTATCTGCGACGTAGAATGCATTAAGCAAATAAACAATGCTCAGCCGACCCATTCGGAAGGGCACGTCGACAGTCACGTTGGAAACCTTAACTTATTTTATGAAAAGAAAATTACTCTTGGCAGTCGCAATATTGATAGTCCCCTTGGCTATCCCAGCTAACGCAGGGTTCTTTATTAACTTCTTCGCTCCACCGCCGCCGCCACCGGGATATTATTACTCTGCCGGTGAGTGTCCTGTTTATGGTTACTATAGTGCTGGATACTATCCTTGGTATAATGGTTATTGGAATGGTGGCTACCATGGCAGGCATGGGGGCTCCTATGCCAGTCACGGTGGGAATCACGCAAGTGCCAGTTATGCAGGTTATGGTGGGGGCGGCACCCATAGTAGTGTTAGTCGCGCTGGCGCTGTGGGACATAGTGCCGGTGGGCATAGTGGTGGCGGACATGCTGGACATAGCGGAGGCGGAGGCCATTCTCGTCGCTAGATGTTAAGTTTCGCTTGAGTTGATTGCCTTATTTCGAACTTAGAAAGTTAGCTGCATTGCGGATCGAGAGTTAGGCCCCGAATACATCGTACCCAGCGTCTTTAATCGTGATGTTGCGCCGCGTGTCGCCGCCGCAGTCAGCAAGCCGGCGATCAAAACCGGGGTTGCCCGGAAAGGGCAACCGCTTTCATAAGCCGGGCTGGGCCCTGCTCAGAGGAAAGAGGGAACACCAAGTTCGCTGTCTGCGATCTGCCGGATGGCATCCAGCGCCGCAGTTTTGTAGAGCTCGCCAAGCGTGGGAACGTTGTAGCAGGTTTCGCTAAAACCAAGCACGGAAGCCCCGTTTTGCATCGCGGTCAGCCCAATGTGAATAAGTTCGGTTGCCTGTTCACCCATGACGTGCACACCGACCAGTTGCATGCCTTCCCGGCGGACGAGCAACTTGAGAAAGCCGTCCTTGTCGCCGATGAGCTGGCCTCGTGCGTTGTCCGTATACCGCGCCCGCCCGACCACGTAGTCGATGCGCTCTTTCTGGAGCGACTCCTCAGTTTCCCCGACCATGCTTACCTCCGGAATGGTATAGATTCCGTTGGGCAGCAGAGCAGGGAGGGAGTCGACGGCGAGTCCGACGGCGCACATGACGGCACGGCGGGCCTGTTCCATGCTGGTCGAGGCCAGGGCTGGAAATCCAATCACGTCGCCCGCGGCAAATATGTGCGGCACGTTCGTACGGAATTGATGATCGACCGGAATGAAGCTGAAGTCGCCGGTCTTCACGCCTGCCGCAGCCAGATTCAGTGTCTGAGTGTTGCCTTTTCGCCCCGTTGCAACCAGCGCCGCATCCGCAGTGAAGGAAACGCCAGAGGAAAGGTTGAGCTTAATTTCACCCGATGGCAGCATTTCACATTTCTGGACGGATTCATTCCAATGGAAGGTCACGCCCGAGCGTTCCATGGCAGCGGTCAGGGCCCGCGAGACCTCGTCATCAAGAAATGGGAGGAGTTTGTCACGAACATCGATGATATGCACCTTGGCCCCGAGGGCGGTGAACGTGCAGCCATACTCGCTTCCAATCACACCGGCGCCGATAATGGCCATCGTGTTCGGAACGCGCTGAAGCTTTGGGATCGTGTCCGAATCGTAAATCCTTCCTGCAGCAAAAGGGAATATCGCGGGTCGAATGGGTGACGAACCCGTCGCGACTAAAAAGTTTTCTCCGCGCAGGAGGATGGGCTCCTTATCAGCAGGCTGTCCGTCATTTCCGGGGATGGGGACGACGCTGACCGTGTGCGGGTCAGCAAAGGCGGCATTTCCAAGGAAAACCTCGGTGAGATGGGATTCGAGCCCCTTCTTGATTGCATGGTTAAAAGTAGCCCGTACGTTCTGATTGCGGCTAAGGAAGTCGGAGATTGCCGCCTCCGGGCGCAGGGTGAGTTCAACACCGGAGAGATTGCGGGTTTTCAGCCCGGATACAGCAAGCGCCGTTTCGCGCAGGGCTTTGCTGGGGATGGTGCCGGCATGAAAGCCCGCGCCGCCAAGTTCATGATGACAATCGACCATGGCGACAGTCTTTTTCCGCGCCGTGGCCGTGGCGACAGCGGTGATACCCGCAGGACCGCCACCAATGATAACCAGATCGTAGTTCTTTGTTTCGTTTGGCATAAATTTGGTTTCAGCTTGGTTCCACAGTCCGCGCTTGAAGGCTTCTCCACATCCTCGGAGGTAAAAGTCCGAGCAGGATGAATACCACCTGACTGGCGACAAAAAGGGACAACCACTTGAACGCTGCGTCGGTAAAACCGTAGCTGTGCAGGCCAATGCCTAACATATTCACACCAAACCACGACCAGCTTGTGACGATGTTTCCGCCGATGGCGCAAACGATGAGGCCGCGCTCGCGAATCATTCCGCCCCAGCGCATATGCAGGATCATCGCATTCCACAAAACGATGATGAGTGCGCCGTTTTCCTTCGGGTCCCAGCCCCAGAACCGGCCCCACGATTGGTCCGCCCAGATGCCGCCGAGCACCGTGCCGACAAAGCTGAAAAGCGTGGCGAAGCAAACGATGCCGTAAACCATCCGCGCGAGCGACTTGCCGGTGGCTTCATCCAACGTTTGGGTGAACACGCCGCGCAGGATGTAGATGAGCGCGAGAAACCCGGCGACGAAGGTGCTGGCGTAGCCGGTGGTAACGGCCACGACATGCGTCGCCAGCCAAAAGTTCGTGTCGAGCACGGCGCGCATCATCTCCATCGTGTCGCCGTCGATGGCAAGATTCTGTGCGATGATGAGCGTGATGAAGCCCATGCCCGCGGCCGCCACGGCGCCGATGCCGTTACGATGGATTTTTTCCAGGACAAGTCCGAGAACAACCGCGCCCCAGCCGATGAAGATCGCCGAGGAATAGAGGTTGGTCACGGGTGGACGGCCTTCAAGGACCATGCGGTAAATCAGGCCGGTCGTGTGGATAACGAACGCCAGGCAAACAAGCCATACGGCGGAACGCCGCAGTGTTTCCGACAGGTTAAACCAGGAGCTGACGCCGAGGAGACCGGCGAGGATGTAGATGATCATGGCGGCGTAGAACGGCTGCATCTGATTAAAGAACACCTCGGCGCGGGCCTTGTGCAACGCGCCGGAAAAGTCCGGGACGAGCGACGCGCGATAATCGGCGAGCGCGGCATTAAAAGCAGGAGCATCTCCGTTTTTAAAGGCATCGCCCATCGTGGCATAGGCTTGGACGGCTGGATTGATCGTTTCCCCTTTCGCTGCGTTCAGCAAGGCCGTCCCGACGCGCTGCCAGTTGACATCGGAATTTTGCGGCGGCAAGACGAGCGGCGCATCGAGCCGTGACATATCGTCCAATTGTTGCAGGTCGTCGGCAAAAGCGTTGAAAACCGTCTGGTCGTATTTCTGTCCGGCCTGCTGCGCGTGGACGGCGGCGATGCCGGCGGGGATCAGGGCTTCGTAATCGGCGAGTTCCTGTTTCCAGTCTGGCACGTCCTGCGGCTGGAGGGTGTTTTTGAGTTGCTCGTAAAGCATTAACTTATCGAAGACCTTGCTGACAGCCTGCTCGTAGGCGCTTCGCTGCGCCGACTCGATTTTCTGGACCCGCTCGTTTTCCTTGTTGATCAGATCGAACGACGGCGCGATCTGGTTCCACGAATAATGCTTGCCGTCCTGATGCTGCGCGGCGCTGGCCTCCGGCAGCTTGAGCAGCGTGATCAGGTCGGTGTTGTCCACGCGGAAGACGGGCCAGGTGTCGGCCACGGTGGGATTCATCATCACGTTGATGAGCCATTCGTTGGCGGAGATAATTTTTGGGTCTTCGTCCCAGCCCTTCCAAGGCTCCGTATCAAGCGTCTGCTTCTCGCGGATTTCCAGGAGTGAATTGCGCGCGAGCGAATCCATCGGCTTCAGGCGTCCATTGAACACCAGCGGCAACTGGCCGAATTCGTTGAAGGCAAAATTAGTGTCGGGCGGCGGGGTTAACGTACTCAGGAACCACGCGGCGAGCGCAGCAGTTAAAATCATGGGCACCCAAGGTTTCAATTTTTTCATTTTGCTTTCCTTTTGGACAGGAAGCCAACGAGGTGGAACATGAATTGAGTTGTGAGTCCGAGAGCGACAAGTGCGCAACCGACGTAAGGCGTCAACCAACTTGGGTTGTGCACGACCTGCAGCACCGACGACGGCACACGCCCGGCTTCGCGCGCAGCCTGGCCCGCATCCATCTGATATTGATAAAAAGTCAGTCCGGCATAGCGCATCGGATGGTTCATCGAGATTTCCACCTCGCGGTCTTCGCCCGTCTGCGGGTTGCGCAACTGGATCTGACTGCGGAAATCCTTCGGGATGTCCGTTCCTTCATAGACCGTGTGCGTCGCCTTCAACAACTCGAGCGAAAACGGGAAATAAACGCGCTCGGGCCGCAGGTCGAAGGTGAATTTTTTTCCACCGGCTTCAATGGATTGCGGCTGCGTCAACTGGTCGGCAATTTTCTGGGCCATCTGCGGGCCAACCTGCCGCGCGTAGCCTTCCTGCAAACCTTGCACCATCTCGTCGTCGGACGTCCAGTCGGATACCACCCAGTCGCCAAGCGAGCCGTTTGCGCCGATGATTTCGATCAAGGCCGTCGGCACGTTTTTCTCGTCCATGCTTTTTGTTTCCACGGCGGCCCGAAAGTCGAAGCTGGTGGCGACGCCGTTGGTCGTCAGGGGCGGTGCGTTTTTCATCATCGGTGCGCGGAATGATGGCTCGGAGTTTTCCCAGTAACTTTTGACGCGAATCGTAAACGGCAGATTTTCGTCCTGAATCTCTCCTCCGCCTGCGAGCAGTCGACCTGGAACGGCGATCACCTCCTCGGTGCCGGTGCCGGAGTCGGTCGTAAAGGCCAGTTCGCTGTAGCGCGAACTTTCGGCATACCCTTTGGTTTGGCCTTCGACAAAGTGAATCTGCGATTCGTGCGCCAGCATGTCGGTCGCCAGTTGGCCGACGAGGAGCAAAATGACTCCGGCGTGGATAAGTTGAATGCCGATCTTTTTTACCGATAGTTGAAAACGATAAATGTGCGCGGCGACGAGGTTGAGCAGCAGCAGCGTGCCGATGAGATAGCCGCCGGGCAGGAGAAGCGGGATTCTGTGCCCGAACACATCGAGCCCGAAAATGAGCCACTGGCGGAAGTAGCGCGCCTGTGCGTTGTAAAGCCCCTCGTCCACCTGCGCAAGCGTGCCGATGAACACGAGCACGATGGCGAACGCCAGCAAAGTCACCGTGAGCCGCAGAGAGATAAAGATATCGATCAATCGGTCAACGAGCGTTCGCATAGTTTGCCGATTGGATGAATTTCGTGAAAGCGTCCTTCTGCTGCGCGACGATTGGCGCGTCGCCCATCAATTTGTAGAACCACGTCTGGCCGTTTTGCGATACAATCGCGCCGACGAGCCGCGTGGGCGCGCCGGTTTTGGCATTCGTGCCCGCGAAATCGACCACTGTTGCCGTCCCACCCGGCACCTCCAGTGATTGCGCGAGTTGCGGCAAATCACTTTCGCTAAGTGCGCCCAAACCCAGTTGCCCGCGCCAGCGGTTCACGTTCGCGAGCAAACCACCGCCCTCCCCACCCATCTCGGCCACGTTTACCTCCGCCTTCGCGCCATTGGCACCGGAAATGGAATATTCCGCGAGAAGAAATTGCGAAGGCGGCACCGACTGCCAGCCGGGGGGAATGGTCCAAATGGAATCGGCATTTCCACTTTCGTTTTGAGTTGCGGGTGCAGCGGTGATTTGCGCTGGCACATTTTCCACGAATGAAACGGACTTCAAAAACTGGAGAAATTTTTCCTTTTGAGAAGTTACGCACTCGTCCTCGCCGGTCATTTTGAAAAACCAGCTCATTTCACCGCGCGTGAGCATCGCCACCAAAAGTCGCTGACGGGATTTCCCCATGATCGGCTGCGCGCTGACGAACTCGAATAGCCGGCCCTGCTCCGCGCCGATGGCAACCGGTTGGGCCTGGTTGACGGCATCTGGATCGGACGTGGCGGGCAATTGCACCCGGGAGCGCCACATGTTGACCAATTCCAAATCACGCCCAACAACGGGCAGTGGGATGACCGAAACATCCGCGGATTGGCCGTTCGGACCGGGCGCGGAGAAGCTGGCGACGCGCATTTCGCTCGGCGGTTTTTCCTGCCAGCCTTCGGGCAGTTGATATTTGAGCGGCGGAAGAGACGTCGTGGCATCCGACGGCGCGGCCATGTTCGGTTGGGCGGCTTGCGGCGACTGGGCCTCTGGGGGCGTCATGTCCGGCGAGGCTTGCGTGGGCGGAGCGGCATCTTCCTTCGGCACCTGATAGACCCTGGCTTCGTCCCGATTGCAACTGGCAAGAACTGAAACCAAAACCATGCCTGCCGCGCAGTAAGTCCATCGCACCCGCTTGATCCAATACATTAAATTCATCATTCGGATGCTATTTTGACGGTGACGAACGAATCTCCGCCCACCGTTCATTTTTGAATTGTACCAGTATGGCAACTGGCGCAGGAGAAGTCCAGATAGGTCGAGTCGATGTGGTAGAAATCGTAGCCGTCGGCTTTGAGTTGCTTCAATTGGTCGCCGCTGCCTTGCGCGAGAATGATGTGGCATATGTTGCAATTATCGGCGGGAATCGTCTTTTTTCCGTCGTCTGTCACGTGGTTGCCGTCGTGGCAGCGGAAACAGCCGGGCCAGATTTTGTGGCCGATGTTGTCGGGATGCACGCGCCAGTCTGTTTTCATTTCCGGGAAAAAGTTCTCCTGGTAAAGCTGCTGGGCCACGGCGACCAATCCGTTCACATTTGCCAATTGCGGATAGGCGGCGCGAAGACTCGCAGCAATTTTTTGCATGGCCTCTTCGTTGGTTTGGTAAGACCCGGTCAACGCCGTCACGACATTGAACTTTAGCTTCGGCACCGAGCGGTCCAATTGTCCGGCGGTGATGGCCGCGTCCACGGCGTCATCGGGCGAAAGGAACTGATGCGAGGGCCGCGTGTGGCAATCGATGCAGTCCATGGTGCGAATCGTGTACTTGGCCGGGTCATCGTGAAAACTTGTGTCCCGATAGACCGTCGCTTGTCCCGTCGCCAAGTTGGTGACGCGCACCCACGGGATGGCCTGCCGCTGGGCGTCAGTGGCGATGTATTCGACTTTTTCGTTAGGGCTCACGTGCCAATGGATGCCGCTGGGCGGGCCATTTTCGCCGCCGCCGCCGACCTTCAAGAGCAGCCGGACGGCAAACGGCGTGTTCGCATCGTCGGAGAGGTAGTGATAATAGGTGCGGTCAATGTTGCCGATGAACCTTTCCGGCCAGTGACATTGTTCGCAGGTTTCCCGCGCGGGCCGCAGGTTTTTAATCGGTGTCTCGATAGGTCGTGGAAATGTGTCCGTCGTCACGCCGAAAAGCTGGTGGAGACCGTTGATCTTGCTCCGCACATACCATTCGGGGCCGGCCCCGACGTGGCACTCGACACAGGCGACGCGCGCGTGGGGTGAACGAAGATACGCCGTATATTCCGGGTGCATGGGTACATGGCATGCCGCACCGCAAAACTGAATGGACTCGGTGTATTGAAAGGTTTGATAACTGCCAAAGGCGGTTGCCAGAAGAAATACCAGGGTGAACAGCGCGAAGCCGACCAGCAATTTCCGGTCATGCGGACGCGACAAATCAATCTGCAGTCGTTCGGAGACTTTTTTGTGCCGTTGTAACCACACGCCGGCCAGAATCAAAAATACCCCGGCGAAAAAGCAGACGGGCGACACCACATAGAGCAGAATCCCCATATAGGGGTTGCTTTCAGGCACGAACAACCCGACGGTGAACAGCAGCAGAAAGGCAAACGCGCTTCCGACCACGAACACCGCACCTATCAGGCTGATCCAGTTATACAGCGCCTTGGGGGGGCGGGGTAAAATGGTGTTTTCCTCTGGCGGCATGGGGCGAATCCTTCAGTGTGTAAGGTTTTCCTCGCCCATGGGCCGGGATCGAAAAATGTACTACTGCGTTTACTTGAGCGAACGAACGTGCGCGACCAGAGCTTTGATATCGTCGTCGCTGAGTTTACCGCCGAATGCCTTCATTTTTTGCGTGCCATTATCGGTGACGCCATCATGGATGGCCGCAGTCGCCTGCGCATCGGTGAAGGAACCTTGCACTGTTGCATCGGTCATATCCTTGATGCCCAGTTTGCGTCCCATCATGGTGGCCCCTTTACCGTCCTTCCCGTGACAGGCGGCGCAGTTCGTGGCCCACGTCGAGTTGACATCGGCGCGGGCGGACCAGCCAACCAGACAGCCCAACAGCAATGCTCCAAAAGCTAATTTAGGTAATAATTTCATCTTCATAATAGTGTTAACAAGCTCCCGATTCCTTTTATTGTCAAATCGAACCTCTTAAAAATCATTCAGAAGCCGTATTTCATGCTCGCATAGACGAGTTGCGACTCATAATTGTCCTGTCCGCCAGAGGTCCCGTCACGATAGTTGGAAAAGCCGTATTTCAGGCTGCCCTCCAGCGACTTGTTGAACTTGTGGGTGAGGGTCGCTGTGATGTCGTGTTCTTCGGTGTCGGCGCCGTAGGGGATGCCGATATTGCCGGTTCCGGTACCTGTGGCGGTCGCACTGGTACTCGCATCGTTCGCGAAATCGTCCGCGAGATAATAGGTATAATCCACCCGAAGGTCGGTTTTGTCATCGAACGCATAGCCGGCGCCCACGTTGACAGTCCAATAATCATTATCGCCGTTCAGCACGATATTGTTGACGCCCGCAGAACCGGCCACCGGAGTGTTAACGTCGTTGAGCACATAGCTTCCGCCAGCCTCCAGATCCAGGCGGGCCAACGGCGTCCAAGTGACGTTTTCACTGATGATTTGGTTGTGGATGTCGCAGCTCTGGACTCCTTGGACTTGGGTGCCAGGAACGAGGGTGCCGGTATTGGGCAGGGCCCACGTGTCCACGGTCGAGTATTGGAAATCAAAGCGCGTGACCAACGTCAAGGTGCTACAAGCCATCCACGTGGTGCGGAAATTCATGTCATCGGTGGTAAAATACTGCTTTTGCAAATAGCCCGGGTACTGGATCTCCGTGCCATTCAAACCCGCGTTGCTGTAATTGTACTCGTGAGTTTGATGGTAATATTGCGTGCCGAAATTCAGTTGCGGGAGAGGATACCAGTTGGCGCCGACGGTGTACTTCTGGCCGAGCCGATTCCAATTCTGATTGAAATTATCCGAATCAAGAATCGGCTCCGAGTCCCATGAATCATTGCCGCTATCTTCCGACCATTCACCGCTGGCGTAGAGCGACCAGTCGCGAAACCCGGTGTAGCGGGCCTCGAGGCTCTGCGCCACGTTAAGAGTCCAATTGTCCGCGTTGGCGGCTTCCCCGACAGGGGCTGCCGCGCTGGTGGTGTCGAAACTGTCCACAAGGTCGGTGCGGTCGTATTCCAGGCGCACCGAGGGAACCAACACCAAGTCCTTGATTGGCTTCAGCATCAAGTTCATGTTGTAGACATACTCGTTCGTGGTGCCGAAACCGCCGAGGTTGATGTAGCCCGCCCCGTTATTGACATAGGTTCTTGAAAACGGAGCGTTGTAGTTTGGGCCGTAAATCCGGCTGCCGCCCAGGTCAGTGTCCATATTCATATAGGAAAAGCCTGTCGAGAACGTGACTTTGTCATCGAAGAACGTTTCCGAGAAACCGTTGACATTGAACAAATCGTTCTTCTCGATGTCATAATCCGTCACAAATCTCTGATCGCCAGCCACGGTAGAACTCCCATTGAGAGGATCGAGGTCGATAAAGGTTGAGTCCTTGGTTTCATCCAATTCGTAGCGCAGGGTCAATCCGATGTCGGTGTTGTCGAGATGGTCCGTCATTTTGCCCTGGAAAATATTGCGCGTTTCATCAATGCCCAGATACGTCGGCACGATTTTTTCGTCAGCAGGCAACGTCCCGGGTGTACCGGTGTCATTATCACCCCAGGAGGTAGAATCCATAAAACCGACGCGGGAATCGTATTCGTAGCGGAGACTGAAAGCCGGCAAGTCGGGCAAGGTCAGCCCGGCCTCAATCCACCCGTTACGGCGATCCACATAGAGGTCGTTGTCATACAAAGAGGAAAACGACTCGTTGTTCGGCGAGTAATAGCCGCCGTTGCCGTCATACCAGATGCGGTATTCCGTATAACCGGCGCGGATATAGCCCAGGCTGGGGTCCGTATAATCCAGGTGGAAATCATAATCGTGGTTGCCGACAATCGCGTGGCCGTCCACCGTAATCGTGCCGGTTTTCCCCACAAATTGCTGCCAGTGGAAATCCTCCAGACCGCCAGAGACCCCATCTTTCGTATTTTGCTCGCGCTGGAACTGCGCCTTGTCTCCATTAACAAAAGAGCTGCCCATACCGAGGGTCACCCAATTCGTGTCATCGGGGGGAGTGTTGTCGGGATCGGTCATGAACAGGTAGGCGCCGTTCGTTGGCAGAGACGTTGCCGGAGTTACAACCGGAGTTGTCGTCCCTGTATCTGACGGAGCTGAAGCGGAAGTCGCCGCCGCTTTCCCTAACGGAGCTGGAGTAGTCGTCGAAGCCATTCCTGACGGAGCCGGGGTGGAAGTCGTTGCCGGAGTCGTTGTTGCTTGCGCCGCAGCGGGCGGATTGCCCAAAAGGTAGGCGGCAAAAACCAAACCGCCGATTATCACCAGATACAGACGCTTATTGCAAAGCTTGCAAGGTGATTTCACGGGTTTCTTTGGGTTGATTTGATCAATCTGGATTTAATAACGCAAATGAGGATTGACCTGAGAACCGTGGATGGCTTCATGACAGCCCGCGCTCCAGCAAGTTCCCTCGCGTAAAAAATTGCGGGCGGGGCTGGTTGAGACGTGAGCGAAATCACCAATAAAAATGTCGCCGTTGGCCGTCTGTTGTTGGTAATGGCAACGCAGGCAAAGCGTCTGATTGCGCGCAATCAGCAATCGCGCATTCACGCTCCCGTGCGGGTTGTGGCAGGTGGTGCAGCCTTCGCGCAACGCCTCATGCTCGAATACGAACGGCCCCGCTTGCGCGATGTGGCATCTGGTGCAGATTTCATTGGATGACTCGAGATCCGTCCCGCCGCCTTCACCGCCGTTTGCAATGATGGAACCTTTATGCGGATCGTGGCAGTCCACACAACTGATCTTGCCTTCGAGGACGGGATGGTGGGACGGCAGATCGAATTCAGACCTCTTGTCCAGATGGCATTGGAAACACGTCTCGGGCGATTTGCCCGGATTAATGATGGTCCTGGGTGCTCCGCCGGAAGCAACGTGCAGGCTACCGGCACCGTGACACGATTCACACCCGATATTCTGGGCGTTGTTGCCCGGCGCCATCAAACGATAATGAGTCGCCGTGGCGAAACCTTTATAAATATCTTCATGGCACGTCTCGCACGCCTCCGAACCGACAAAAGTCGCTCCCGGAATCTGCGGCGGGGCCACCACCTGTGTCCCGCTTATATCAGCGCACGAAACCACGCCAATGACGACCAGCGCCCCGAACAGCAAGGTCAGAATCCAAGGAAAACGGCCTTGTGGCCGTGTCATGGCTAGACGAAATCTGTCCGTTAAGCTCCGTTTCATCATTTCCTCTCCGAGTATTTTCAGAAAGCTATCTACGAACCGAGAAACCGGCGACTTCCCCTAGTCATCTGCGGTAAGACAATTTTTAAATCCACTTTTTCTCACCGCGCTGACCAAGTCCAACACGGTGATCTTCTAAACATTTTGCTTAGTTGCAAGTATAAATATTTTTACACAAGAAATAAAATGCTAAATTAATTGCTTATTAATTTTAAGAATGATCCTGCGTCATTTCTCACTGATCAAATAATCTGCTAGCCAAAAGCTAGGAGTTTTACCTTAAGTTGTCACCTTAACCTTGTTCGAAGAGCTAGCTAAAGGCCTAGCGAACGAATTGCTTCGAACAGCATTGCTGGCGTGGGCGGTTTAACCAAATACGGTGTAGATCGCTCATGGTTAGGGTTGCAGAAGCTCAGTCCGAAACTTGGGGGCAAGCATTACTGCTTTGGCGAGAAAGGCGGCTTGAGCGGTCTTATCGAGCTTGGGGGCAGTCGTCGTCCGGTTGGCCACGGAAACACCAACCTCAGAAAAAAACTCTTCCTGACCGGCCGGCGAGCAGATGCAAATTAACCGCACCGGCTTTGGGGATGCGTTGGCAAAGGAATGCGGCGCGTTGGCCGGGATATTGATGGTCTCGCCCGCGCGCACGACTGATTTTTTACCCCGAAAGACAAATTCAATCTCGCCTTCGAGCAAAGTAAAAGACTCCTCAAAATCGTGGCGATGGGGAGGCGGGCCGCCGCCGGGCGGAATGAGCATGTCGATCAGGCAATAACGGCCATCGGTATCATCTCCGGACAGCAAAATGGTGTAGGTATCCCCAGCCAAACCAATGTGCGGCAGGTTTTGGTCTTCGTTGGGCCGGACCACCACCAGATTCCGCTGAAGATCATCAGGTGGGAGCGGGGAGAGCAGTTGCGAAGTAATGGAATGCTGATTCATGGTCGTATTAGTATGCTTAGTTTTTTCATCAGACGCGCATAATCTACCCCAATGTTACGCCGGCCTTTTGCACTTCACGGTAGGGCAGCAACCAAATAAGCGACTCGTCATGCAGGTCCACGACCTGGATGCGATTTCCCCAGGGATCACGAAAATCACAACGGAAATTTGGTTCCATCTCCAGCTTGTAGGTCTCGACCAGTTTCTTTCGAACTTCTGAAATTTGCGCTTCGTTTCGGACGAGAATTCCGAAATGGCGCTGCCTGTCTGGCTGGAGCTTTTCAACCTTGAAAATGGCGAGGAACTGGTGCTCTCCCAGCTTGAAGAAAGCATCTCCCTCACCTTCATCGAGCTGCTCAAGGTTAAAGACGTCTTTGTAAAAGGTGACGGCCTTCCCGACATCGTCCACTTCAATGACGACATGGTTACAGCCATAAACTTGTACTGCCATAGATTTTTCCTTGTCCGATTTTCTACTGAAGCCAGCCGTGGTTATAACTCTTCTACCTTTTACGCGATTCCTCCGCGATGGGGTCTTCACCCCATGGTGACGAGAGTTGGCCAGATCTATCGCTTGAGAAACGACGGACGATACCAGATATCTTAATGCCATTCATGCCTGTCCCATTTTCTCTCACCCCGCCTTTTTTCTTGTTACCTCTCCCGCTTTTACTATCGTTGGCAAAATTATTATCTTGCGACCTGTTTTTTTGCGATTTAGAATCTATCGATCCTCAGTTATTCATCTATAGGATGATTTTATATGTATGGCCCCACGAATGGCTTAAAAGGAATTGTTGGGCTCATCGCCTTAGCCTATCTCGGCTATCTGATAGTCAAGTTGTCCATGATTATCTTCTTCGGCGGCGGTCTTGATGCGGCAAGCTCCTTTTCGTATGGAGCAAGGATTCTTGCGTTTGGCGGAATGGTTTATGCCTCCTTTGCCCTTAATGCTTATCGATTCAGCAATACGCCGCTTTACTACGTGATGATGACCGCCTTGATGGCGCAGGTAGGATGGTACGGATATCTCAAAGCCGAGGCGCTTTCGAACGATATGCCGCCGGTTGTGGTTACTCAGGCTGCACCCAAGCCGATCCAAGTTTCGAACCCGCCACCCGCGCCGAGCCACCTTGCCGTCGTCACGGCACCTCCTAAACCGGTCGACAACTCACCTTGGCCGAAGGATGTCCCTTCCGGGCCGGTGATGATTACGCCTAACGTGACCAAATTTCTTAACTCAGACCACATTCACACCGTCATGCAGCCTATTCCAGCGCCGAATATTGCCACGACCGAGGAAACCACCAATAGCGCGACCGCTACCCACTAATTGACCGCTTATCTGCGGGTGGAATTGGAAGGTATAACGTTATAACTTTCCGAGTAATCACGTTATTACTCAGCCCTTACTACCTTTTTACTACACTCACCCTCGTTTTGAGAGGTGAGGCGAGGGTCGGAATCGCACAGAGTAGCCGCTGACTATCAATAACTTATAGAGTATTTCTCAGAGGAGAACAAGCCTATTCGAGCCAATTTTTACCTACTTTTTTTGTACTCAAAACCTACTCATTTACTGGCAGTTTTACTGGCACCGTTAGAAGAAGTGGATGATTTTCTTTCAGGGTCTGTGGACGACGATGGCACTTGAGTTTAACATAATAAAGGAGAGCGATTCCATGAGTCTTTTTCACTCCGGCATGAATCATTGGCAGCGTCAGTGGCTCAGTGACCGCCTACACGGTAAACGGCCCGTCGAGTCCGAGCCAGCCAGCACATTTTTGCAGCCAGTTCCGCCGCCGCGACCGCGCCGTCCCAAGCCAGAGCTTTCAAAAGCATCGATTGTTCCCAAGCGGAAGCCTCCTCCACCTCGCCCCGCCAAGATTGTTTGGCCCTCTGCCGAGACGTTGGAGAAACTACTTTGGGAGAAGCCAACATCCCAGATTGCCAAGGACCTTGGTCTCTCGGATAAAGCCATTGAAAAGCACTCCAAAAAGCTTGGCCTGAAAAAGCCACCGCGCGGCTACTGGGCAAGACTACAGGCAGAAGGAAAGTGTGTGCCTAATGCCGTATCCGAGAAAAATCCGGCGGCGGGAAAAAACTAAACTGAGCCGACCTGATTTCTCCAGGCATTAGGCTGTTTAGGCTTAAGTTTAGTGGCGCGATTCGCGGGCCACTTAAGGGAATTAGCAGCCCCACGGAGGGGAATTTTGCGACCGTTCCGGTGTAACCACAGGAAAGTGGCTTGCACAAACAGTGCAATAATTGCTCTATTTGTGTTCATCGGCGATAAGATCGGCAATTAGCAGCGCCATTCATCTTATTTATTTTATTAAGTGATTGATTGTTAGCTTATTAAGATTACAATGGATCAGCAATTAGATCGGCAAATATGGCTATAACTCGCTTTGACGCTCCCACCGACATGGAACCCCTCATTCCCACAGGCGGTACCCTTGATCTTGCCCCGCAAGCCTCATCCTTGATCAAAGCAGCGGCGGAGCTGGGAGGGTATTTTGCCGTTGAGACCCGACAAGCGGTCGCCGATTTGGTCCGTTCGATGAACGGCTATTACTCCAACCTGATCGAAGGCCACCGCACCCGGCCCGTCGATATTGAGGCGGCGTTGGCCCAGGATTTTTCATCCGAGCCCAAACGCCGCGAGATGCAGCAGCTTCATTTCGCCCATTTGGAAACTCAGCTTCATTTGGAGCAGCGCTTGCGGGAAGAACCTGATCTCGATTTTCTTTCCAAGGAATTCATTTGCTGGATTCATGAGACGTTTTATTCCCTGCTGCCGGAATCCCTCCGCCACGTCACCGACAAGGACGGAAAGACTTATCCTGTGAATCCCGGGCAGATTCGGACCTACGATGTCCATGTGGGCATTCATTTGGCCCCACCTCCCGGCGCGCTGGGAAAATTTCTTACCCGTTTCCGGGACTTCTACGGCACATACCGCCAGGACGCCACGCCACAGGCTGTCATTGCGGCAATGGCGGCACACCATCGACTGGCATGGATTCATCCTTTTGGCGATGGCAACGGGCGCGTGACTCGTCTGCTGACACATGCGTGGTTCACCCGAATTGGACTCGGAGCCAATGGTCTCTGGACGCTTTCTCGCGGCCTTGCGCGCAGCATTGATCAGTACAAGGAGGTCCTGGCTGCGGCCGATAACAAGCGACTCAATGATTACGACGGGAGAGGCTATCTCTCCGAACGCCGGCTTGCGGAATTTTGCGCATACATGATAGATCGCGCCTTGGATCAGATCAACTTCATGCACGGATTGCTCGATCTGCGGCAACTGGAGAAACGCCTTTTGAGCTATTGCGCGGTAGCGGAACAGGCCAAGGAATTGCCCAAACAAAGCGGCGTCTTGCTCCGCGATGTGATGTTGCGCGGAGCCATCCCGCGCGGGGAGGCGGGGAGAATCTTAAATGTTTCCGTTCGAACTGGACAAACGGTTGTCGGAGATTTGCTCTCCAAGGGCCTGCTAAAATCACCCAGCCCAAAAGGTCAACTGACCATCGGCTTTCCTGGATTCATTTGCCCCTATCTTTTTCCCGATCTTTATCCTACGGGTTCCCCGACCTGAGGGACCGAGTTTGCGGATAGCAGAGGCATCATGAGCCAGACAACACTGCTTAGGATAACGGGGCTATGAGGTTGGTGATGTAATACGACCAGATTTAGGCGTTCTATTTATCTTAAGACTCTCTTAGCATACCCGGAGCATGTCTTCCGCGCCGGAACACGCAGCACGAGAACAGATCGATGCCTCACTGGTCTCGTCGGGTTGGGTCATCCAGGATTACAAAGCTGTTGACCTCGGTGCCGCCCGTGGCATTGCTCTTCGTGAAGTCCCGCTGAAATCTGGCCGCTGCGATTACCTGCTTCTCGTGGATCGCAAAGCCGTTGGCGTGGTTGAAGCGAAGAAGGTAGGCGTGACGCTTTCCACCGTGGCTGACCAGTCCGCCCATTACGGCGAAAACCTTCCAGATTTCCTCCAGACCGCCGACCGGCTTCCGTTCTATTACGAGTCAACCGGGATCGAAACATTCTTCCGCGATGAGCGCGATCCTGAGCCTCGCTCCCGTCGCGTGTTCAGCTTTCATCGGCCTGAGACCCTGGCGGAGTGGCTCACCGAACCAACCACCCTGCGCCACCGGCTGGCCCAGATGCCCTTCGCGCATCCCCTCTCCACTGCCGGGATGCGCGATTGTCAGGTCGAGGCCATCACCAGCCTTGAGAAATCGTTCGCGGAAGCCAAGCCGCGTGCCCTCATCCAAATGGCCACAGGTGCGGGCAAGACTTACACCGCCTGCGCCTTTACCTATCGGCTCATCAAGTACGCCGGTGCCCGCCGTGTCCTCTTCCTCGTGGACCGCGCCAATCTCGGTCGTCAGGCCACCGCCGAGTTCCAGCAATTCGTTACGCCCGACACGGGCCGCAAGTTTACCGAGCTCTACAACGTCCAGCACCTCACCTCCAATCAGCTCGACGACGTCTCCCGCGTCACCATCTGCACGATCCAGCGGCTCTACTCCATGCTGCGCGGCGAGGAACTCCCCGAGGACGCTGACGAAATCTCCACCTACGAAATTGATGCCGCCGATGGCCGCGCGAAGGAAGTAGCCTACAACCCTGCCATCCCCATCGAGACCTTCGACTTCATCGTAACGGACGAATGCCATCGCTCCATCTACGGCCTCTGGCGGCAGGTCCTCGAATACTTCGACGCCTTCATCATCGGCCTCACTGCCACGCCTTCGAAACAGACCATCGGCTTCTTCAACCAGAACCTCGTCATGGAATATAACCACGAGCGCGCCGTGGCCGATGGCGTCAACGTCGGCTACGAGGTTTACCGGATCAAGACCGATGTCACTGAGCGCGGCGGCATGGTCGAGAAGGGCTTCTATGTCGACAAGCGCAGCAAGGAGACACGCGCCACGCGCTGGGCGCGAACCCGATGCTGTCCGCGCCATGTCCGAGGTTCTCCGCACCGTTGAAGAACTGTCTCTTGCACTTGGTGATGTGGAACCGACGGCTGATCGCGTCGATAGCAGTACCGCAGATTTTGCGCGTCGTTCCCGCTCACGTATTCGATACATTCAGGACATTGGGTCCTCACGGCGCCAGCAAATCAAAGTAATTTTTGATTACGTCCGCGAAAACCTCGGAACAATGCGACTTTCTGATTTGGAAGGGAGTCTAACTCTGCCTCCGTTGCTTCTGGCCGACGTTGGGTTGGTTGGGGTTAGTTCGCTTGCGCGCAGTCGCCAGCATGTCCCTGCGGGATTGAGAAAGCCCGTGGCTAACCGCCATGCGATGCGCCGAGTTAGCGAGTAAGCTGCGGTTCCAATCGAGTTCGCTTTGATAAGCATGAAGCTCGATTTTTACTGGCAGTTTCACTGGCAGTCGGCGCTTTTCTTCGACACAAGATATTCTCTTTCAACGAATTAGAAAGAGAGGCGAGGGTCGGAATCGAGCGACGACTCCGATCAGTGACAATATTTTACAATGATTTTTAGAGGAGAATCAAGCTCAATTTGCTCTTACTAAAACTTAAAACCACATGCTTTTACTTACAATTTACTGGAGATTTTACTGGAGATTTCTGGATCAAAAGTGGCGAGCTAGTGACCATCAGTATGCGCCTGATCTATTTCGGATGGGGTAAACACCCCATAGCTCCTGCTCGGGTCATACGATTAGCATGAACTATGTACATGGTCGTTTACGTCAGCTCGGCCGTTGAACTTTTTTCCGAACAAGAATTGACGACTCTGCTCGAGAAGAGCCGCAAGAACAACGGCACCTTGGATATAACCGGGATGCTGTTATATAAGGACGGAAACTTCATGCAACTTCTGGAGGGGCCCAAGGAAGCGGTGCTCGCCTTGGTGGCCAGGATCAAATCCGATCCAAGGCATCGCGGCATCATTGTCCTGCTGCACGAGGACCATGCCGAACGTGAATTCAACCAGTGGGCAATGGGATTCAAGAAGCTTGATTCCGATGCATCCCCCGAAGTTCCCGGTTATAGTGATTTTCTCGACCTCCCTTTGACCAGCGAGCAATTCCTGCTGAATCCATCGAAGGCGCTCAAACTCCTCCTGAATTTCAAAAAGGTTATGCGTTAGTTTTCAGGCAACTTTACTCCATTGCCCCCGCCTGGCCGCAGCCAAACTTCAGCGAGATATGGATCGCGATGCCTGATTCCAAATTAATCCTGGTCACCGGCGCCACGGGCTATGTGGGTGGACGACTCGTGCCCCGCCTTCTTGCGGCGGGTTATCGGGTGCGTTGTCTGGTACGCGATCCGACAAGGTTGCAGGGGCGAGCGTGGCTCAATCAGGTGGAACTGGCGCAAGGCGACATGCTGCAATCCGATTCACTGGCTGCGGCCATGCGCGATGTTTGGGTCGTCTACTACCTTGTTCATAGCCTGGGCAGCGGAAACGATTTCTCGGAACGGGATTTGGCGGCGGCGCGCAACTGTGCCCAAGCCGCCCGTGCAGCCGGCGTGAAACGCATCATCTACCTTGGTGGTCTAGGCAACCCGCAGGCGAACCTATCGCCCCACCTGCGATCCCGGCACCAGACGGGTGAGGTCTTGTGCGAAGCGGGTGTCCCGGTGACGGAGTTCCGCGCAGCGGTCATCGTCGGCTCGGGCAGTCTCTCTTTTGAAATGATTCGTTACTTGACCGAGCGCCTGCCCGTGATGATCTGTCCGAAGTGGGTGTTTACCAGAATCCAGCCAATTGCCATACGCAACGTGCTGGACTATCTGGTGGCCGCGCTGGCTTGCCCGGAAAGCGCCGGACGAGTTCTTGAAATCGGAGGGAAGGACGTTCTGACCTACTCAGGTATGATGACAGGATACGCCCATGCCAGAGGCCTAAAGCGGCGATTGATTGCCGTGCCCGTGTTGACGCCGCGGCTCTCTTCTTACTGGGTACATCTTGTCACGCCCATTCCCGCCGCAATCGCCCAACCCTTAATCAAAGGTCTGGGCAACGAAGTCATCGTGCGCGACGACACGGCTCTCCGGCTCTTCCCGGACATCGAGCTGCTTGACTTCGAGACTTCCGTGCGCCTGGCCCTGGCGAGAGTGCAGACTCAAGGCGTGGAGACGGCCTGGAGTGATGCCCTGACCTCCAGCCAAGGCGACCGGATACCGGTGACGCTTATCTCTCGGGAGGGACTGATCATTGAGCAGCGGCAGCGAGCGGTGCCTGCCCCGGTCGAGGCGGTATACCGGAGTTTTGCACGACTGGGTGGCAAGCGGGGATGGCTCTATATGGATTGGGCCTGGCAGTTGCGCGGGATGCTCGATCGGCTTTGCGGCGGAGTCGGGATGCGTCGGGGTCGACGCGATCCGGAGGATTTGCGGGTCGGGGATAGCCTGGACTTTTGGCGCGTGGAAATGGTGGAACCGGGACGGCTGATCCGGTTGCGGGCGGAAATGAAAGTGCCCGGCAGGGCGTGGCTTGAATTTGAGGGCCGCCCCGAATCTCAGCAACAGACGTTGCTTTTGCAGACGGCATTCTTTGAGCCGAAGGGGTTGCTTGGTTTGCTTTACTGGTATGCTCTCTACCCGATTCACAGCCTGATCTTCAGCGGCCTCATTCGAGAAATTGCCCGGCAGGCTGGGAGTGAATCAGGCCCTCCCGCAGAAACCGCCGTTCATCGATAGCTTTGGCATGTCCTCCGGTCATTCTAGATGCTGAGGCATTCGGATTAGATCTGGTGAGAATGCGAATCTTGCCTCAACTATTTTTCAGAACGTAACGTCCGGATTTCTTGGTGCCCCGTTTTTCAATCAAGCCGGCATCCAACAAAGGGCGGAGAAGATCCATCGCTCCCTGTTTGGAAACACCCATAGCTTTCCAAATCTCGCCGGGAGCCATGCTGCCATGATCGCGCAGAAGATTGAGCAGGCGTTCCTGTTTGGGCCTAAGTACCAATTTCGAGGCTGTCTTCCGGCTGAAGGTCTGTACCCGAAGCCACGCCCGTTCCAATGTTTGTTGCAGTCCCTCGGCGCAATACTCCAGCCAGCCGGTTAAGTCGTCACCCTGCTTGCGCACATTCTCCAGCGCAGCGTAATAGCTCGGGCGATCTTCCCAGTAATATTCGTCCACGGAGAAAATGTGGTGGGTATCAAACCCTCGGCGGTACAACTCCCATAATCCCAAGGCTCGTCCTGTCCGGCCATTGCCATCGGCAAAAGGATGAATAGCCTCGAAGCGGTAATGAAGAATGGCTGAACTCAGCACCGGCGACAATTTCCCCGAGTCTCGGTTCCACCATTCCAGCAATTCGAACATCAGGCCGGACACCTCCTGCGGCGGCGGAGGCACATAACGTCCCACCCGAACCTGGATGGAACGATAACGCCCTGCCTCGCCCTGATCCATAACCTTGCCGGCTAAAATACGATGCAAGCGCAAAACATCCTCATGTCCGATTTTGGACTTGTTGGCCGATTTTTCGACAAAGCGAAGGCCCGCGAAGTAGTTAATGACCTCCCGGCGCGCGCGTTCTCCCGATGCAGCCGGTTCCCTCCCTTCCTCCAAGGCCCGCACTTGTTCCAAGGTCAGAGGATTACCCTCAATGGCGGTCGAGGCATGGACATTCCGGGTCCTCGTATCCTTTTGCAAAGCGGGAATCCATGATAACTCGACGGTGGCGGCCATAATCCGTTCACGCAACGCGGCAGCAGCCTCCACTCGCGAAAGCAAGAGAGGCGTAATGGTAAATTGAGGGAGATAGGACACAACCGGGCCATCCTACTCGATTAGTCCATAATTAGTCAAGTTATTGGTCAGGTAAGGCCATGGGTCGGAAAATTATTAAGAAGCCCAGCCCCTCCCGCCGTGCCTGCTGGCACCGCTCCGGGGACTCATGTCATGGGCGCAACCGTGGCGGCCCGCTGGTTCCTTCCCAGCGCCCGCCACCGTTGCTACTCGGCTATCTGTCCTTTAAACAGGAGGAGATTGACCGGGCGATCCTTTCAACTTAGTGATCGCCCACACGTCCGGGGTAGCTGGAACTCAAATGCGACAAATCCCAAAGCCAATCCGATCTTGGAACGCCGATAACCGCCCGATACCATGTTGCGATACAACCTCGATAACGCTGTCCCCCCAATGATTTCGATTAAAATGCTTCCTGCGCGTAACGGCGATGCACTTTTGATTAAATTCGCGAATAGCAACCACACTGGTGCAATGCTCGTTGATGGGGGCTATCCCATCATTATCTCTCCATCATCCGATCATTGTTTCATGGCGATGTCACACCCCCGGCTGGCCCCGATTAGTTTCGTGGCGGCTTGCTCGCAGCCCCTTGGGTCTTTGGGGGGCTGCTCGGCTGCGCCGCAGGTTGGGTTGAGGGTGGAGAAAGTGGAAGGAGAGGTCGGCGGTTCTTTTTCTGGCGTCCGCTATGCTGCCGCCTTTGTCGTTCTCTGTTTTCGCGTTTTTGATCGTGCTTCTTCTCGTCTGCCTAACAAGAGTTAAGCACTACTAAAGACTACTAAGTAGTCGTGGAATTACTCGGCCACTTCGGTTTAGGTAAGGCTGCATGAGCAAGAAAACCGTTCGCGACCAAGATCGCAAGTGGCTGTTCAGCGCCATCCGACTCCCAGGTATTTTGGAGTCAGACGAAGCGGCGTTTTTGCTCGGCGTACCCTCGCATACGATTCCCATCTTGATTGCGGCCAAGCATCTCAAACCACTCGGGAAGCCCAGCGAGAAAGCGTCCAAGAAGTTTTCCGCAGATTATATCAATGAACTGGTTCATGATCAAAAGTGGCAGGATCATGCGATTCGCATCATCGAATTGTACTGGGCCAACCAGAACGGCAAGAAGCGCAAGGCGCTTTCGGCGCCCGTCGCTCAAGCTGCCTAGGCAGCGGCTTGGGACGATCATTTCATTATCAGGCATGGGCAACCTCGGCTGGAGTCGTTTGAACTGCTGGCAAGAACGGGACAACTTTATTCGCCGCGAATTCTTTCTCATAGTCCTCCAAGGCCGGAACCGTGACCTGAGCTTTCCGCGCATAGGCGCGATGGACGGCCTTGCTGTTATGACCCAGCGCCATTTGCGCAAACCTTTCTGGATAGCCGCACGTCTTGGCCCGTTCCGCCCAGGCGTAACGATAGCTGTGCAGGCTGACGCCTTTGATGCCGAGACCATCACATCGTTGTCTGAACTCGGTGGCACGATCGCCTTCGCGGACGGTTCGCAGGTACGGGAAAAGCGGTCCC
>Ga0182024_10002965_pt1 | contig 41299 bp, 43 predicted proteins | sample P32metaG_FD_120480 | JGI IMG/M metagenome (GOLD analysis project Ga0182024, IMG submission 120480) | Permafrost microbial communities from Stordalen Mire, Sweden - P3-2 metaG (Illumina Assembly) | ecosystem: Environmental > Terrestrial > Soil > Wetlands > Permafrost | place: Sweden: Stordalen...
GTCGGGAAAACCGAGCGAGTCTTTGCGGTCTGGCGAGAGGAAGCCCAGAAAGCGCGGCCCGCGGCCCAACTGCAATCGCTTCCGACCGATATTCGTGAACTGCAAAAGCGCCTAAGCGTTGCTGAGGCCGCCGCCGCTCAGAATCTCGCGCGGGCCGAGCTCGCCGAATATCGAGAACGCGCCCACCAAGATCACTGGGCCATGGAAATCGATCGGGTGAAACGCGAGCTGGAGGAAGCTCGAAGCAGCGCGGCCGACGGACAGGGCAGGGGGTCGAGACCCTTCCAGGTGTAAGCGGCGTTGCCACCCACGCGACCGCGGCATAGAGTCGGCACAGTCACTACGGAGGGTGCATTGATGCCAACAAAGAGCGCCGGGAATGCGATCGCGCATATTCAGCCTGCCCCCGATCACGACATCGATTTATCGGGCGGTCAGTTTCACGACACTAACCCGGAGCAACTGACGCAAGCATTCGCCCAATTCTTGCAATCAGGTACATCCCACTTGTGCGTGTTTTTCCACGGCGGTCTGGTCGGGCAGCAAGATGGCCTGAAAACGGCTCATGCGCTGATGAAGTCTTTCACCGACGCCGGTGCCTACCCATTTTTCTTTATCTGGAACTCAGATCTGCTGACCACGCTCGGAGAACTTCTCAAGCCGCATCAGGAGGATCCACAATTTGTCACGGCCGCCAACCGGGGATTTGCCATCGTGGCTCGCAAGATGGCGGCCGCTCTGGGGCAGGAATCGCTGACCCAACGAGCAAAGGTGCGCGCACCGCGCGGGGGAGCAAAGTCTCTAAAAGCCTTGTCAGGCGAGGCTAGACCCTACGATCGGGCGTGGGCCCGGCAGGATGGAGCGCAGCTATCGATATCGCACAAGGAAATGGATGAATTCGTAGCGTCAATCGTGGCGGTGCCGTCTGCGCTGCCGCGCGAGCAAGGTTTTGTTACTGGCAAGCTGCGCGGTCGGCACAATCCGCTGTGGAGAATCATTCACCGTTTTAACACAGGCCACGACCATGGCCTCTACACCACCCTGGTCGAGGAGCTCTTGATCGCTGCCCAATTCGGAGGAGTGGGAGAAACAATTTGGGGTCAGATGAAAAAAGATGTGGATTCGGCTTTTGCGTTCGATGCGAGCGCCGGCGGCAGCGCATTTCTCGATCATCTGCTGAGTGCTTGGGCCACGAATCCCAATTTGCGTGTAACACTCATCGGTCATAGCGCCGGCGCCATCTATGTGCAGCGATTTCTCGAGGCGCTTGATGCGCGCGCACCCAATGACCGCAGCAGGCAAGTCGAAGTCGTCACGCTGGCAGCGGCGCTGAGTTTCGATCGCCTGAATCAGCGCTTTGATGTGTGGGAAAAACGGGTGAAGGCGTTGAGAGTATTTGGCCTGTCGAATCCGGTGGAGATCAACTATTGGGAGGTCCCGTTCGTCTACGACAAGTCGCTCCTCTACTTGGTTTCGTCGCTATGCGAGGCAGATCCAGACGCGGATAAACCCTTACTAGGCATGCAGCGCTACTGGAGCGGGGAGCCTCCCTATGATCAGCCGGCGCTCGAAAGGGTGATAGATTTCATTGTCTCCACTCGAAGTGTGTGGTCACTCACGCCAGATGACGCTAAGTGCGGATACCGAACCCAGGCAATCCGGCACGGTGGTTTCCCCGTGGATCCAGAAACCATGGAAAGCATGGCCTACATCCTGAAGCAGGGCTTCACGACTGCTTAGGCTGGGCTCGCTCAGGAAGATCAAACAGCGCCCGATCATCGGCCCGACTGAGCGCCTCGTCGAGCCATTTGCGAAGCAGTTTTTCGTCCATCACTTTTTGCTCAACCTTGGCCAGGACGATGGCCCCAACCAAGATCTTCCGCCGGGTGTCCGCCTTGCGTTCTCGTTTGCCGGCAATGGCCTTCTTCCGATTCTCGATCGCCTGTTGTCGGGTCTTTAGCTGCTTGAGTCTCTCCTGCAGCGTTTCAATTTGTGCGTCGAGCTTTGGCATGGCGATTCCGCGCTTTGGGTTGGTCGTCGGCGCACTCTAGCGCGCGCCGGCATTTCGTTCTTGATGTGTTTGTGCAGATTCGGGTGGCGCGCGGCCAAGAGCGCCGGCTAATCTGTGCCGCGAGGTTGAAATTTGGGCGAGGGTGGGCGTAGAGTCCGACCCGGAGGAGGAGCGAAGCGAGGACGAATGGCGCACTTATACGTTGCTAACGCAACGTCGTGCGGGACAGGAGGGCGGACGTGGCGATTTATCACCTCACAGCAAAGGTCGTGTCGCGCGCGAAAGGGCAGAGCGTCGTCGCGTCCGCGGCCTATCGAGCGAGCGAAGCGCTGTACGATGAACGCTACGGATTGACGCACGACTACACGCGCAAAGAGGGCGTCGAACACTCCGAGATCTTGTTGCCTGAAGGAGCGCCGGAATCTCTCGCTGACCGGCAAACCTTGTGGAACCAAGTCGAGGCGAATGAGAAGCGCAAAGACTCGCAGCTCGCCCGAGAGCTTGAGGTCGGATTGCCCGTCGAACTGACCCACGGCGAGAACGTCGAGCTGGTGCGCGACTACGTCAAGAAGCACTTCGTCGCCAAGGGCATGATCGCCGACTTCTCGATCCATGAAGATGATCCCAATAACCCGCACGCGCACATCTTGCTCACCATGCGCGAGGTCAGCGAAGAGGGCTTCGGGAAGAAGGTCCGATCCTGGAATGCCAAGGCCGATTTGCTCCAGTGGCGCGAGACCTGGGCGGAGACCGCCAACGAACATTTAGCCCAAGCCGGCCACGCCGTGCGGATCGATCACCGGACACTGGAAGCCCAAAACATTGAGCTCGAACCGGGGCGGAAAATCGGCATCGGCCAGGAGCGCCAGGCCGAGGGGAAACTGCCGCGCCACATTACCGAGCGCATCGCGGACTCGGAGCGCATCGCCCGCGAAAACGGCGATCTGATCCTTGAGGACCCCACCATCGCGCTTCGCTCCATGACCCACCAACGATCGACCTTCACCGAGCGGGATATCGCCAAATTTCTGCACACCCGCACCCACGGCGCCGAGCAGTTTCAGGCAGCGTTTTTGAAGGTCACGACCTCGGACGAGCTCGTGGCCCTAGGCAAAGATGACCGAAATGTCGTCCGCTACACCACCCGCGACATGCTCGAGGCCGAGAAGTCGCTGCTCAATCGTTCGAAGGTCCTCGACAACCGGCGACAGCACGGCGTGGCGGCTTCGCGGCAGGCTGCCGCTCTGTCGCAAACCAACTTTAGCACCGAGCAAAAAACGGCCTTTCAACACATCACGGCCGATGGCGATCTGAAGGCTTTGGTCGGCGTCGCCGGCAGCGGCAAGAGCACGTTGCTCGCGGCCGCGCGCCAGGCTTGGGAGGCCGAAGGCCTGACCGTCAAAGGCGCCGCGCTCTCGGGCATCGCCGCCGAGAATCTCGAACTGGCGTCAGGGATCAAATCGCGAACCTTGGCGAGCTACGAGTACACCTGGAAGGAGGGTAGGGATGCCCTCACCCGCAACGATGTGCTCGTCATCGATGAAGCCGGAATGATTGGAACCAAGCAGCTGGAACGAATGCTCGCGGCCGCCGACAAGGCCCATGCGAAAGTGGTCCTGGTCGGGGATCCGGAGCAGCTGCAGGCGATCGAGGCCGGCGCCGCATTTCGAGGCGTCATCGGCCAGGCAGGCCTGGTCGAACTCACGGAGGTGCGCCGTCAGAAAGAGGCCTGGGCACGTCAAGCAACACAAGAGCTGGCGAACGGCAGGACGCTCGAGGCGCTTAAACGCTACGACTCGCAGGGGGCGCTCGTCGGTAGCGCGACGCGCGACGAGGCGCAACGACAATTACTCAGCGCCTGGTCGAAAGACCGAAAGGCGAAACCCGCCGAATCCAGATTGATCCTCGCCTACACCAAGGATGACGTACGGGACCTGAACCATGCGGCCCGGGAAATCTTGAAGTCAGAGGGCAAACTAGCCGCCGGCCAGACGGTCCAGACTACTCGAGGCGCACGCGAGTTTGCCGCCGGCGATCGCATCATGTTCCTGCGCAACGAGAAGAGTTTGGGCGTCAAGAATGGCACGCTCGGTACCGTAGAACGGATCGGCAGCGGTGCGCTCCAGGTTCGTTTGGACGGCAAGGATGAAACCCGAGTCGCGGTGGAGACCAAGGACTATCAAGACCTGGACTACGGCTACGCCTCGACTATCCACAAATCCCAGGGCGCGACCGTCGACCGGTCGTATGTGCTGGCGAGCAAGTACTTCGATCGCCACACCAGCTACGTTGCCTTGTCCCGGCACCGCGAAACCGCGACGCTGTTTTATGGCCAAGACGAATTCGCAAACCCGAGAGGGCAGGGCGCCGCGCCCGACCCGATTGAAGCCAAGCGCAACCTTGAATACACGCTCGCTCGCGCGAGACCCAAAGAACTCGCCCACGATTACTTGGATCTGGACTCCGGCGCCAAAGAGCCCGCGGCGGCCGAGGAGCATTCGGATAACTCGCCGGAGGCCATTCAGGCTCGGGCGCGCGAGGCTTGGGCGGCGGCACGCGCGAAGGATCTGCAAAGTGGCGCGACTCCGGAAGAGATACAGCGCGTCGCACGGGAACGCTGGCAGGAGTACCGCCAGGGGCAGGACGCGGATCGCGGCAGGGCGACGGGCCAGGATAAATCCAACACTCAGTCACATGATCGCAGTCAGGGGAACGACAATGACCAAAGCCAGTGATGCGGCAGATGCCGAAAGCTCTGGCGGAGGAGTTTTGATGGGCGGGTCTTTTCGCTTCAACCTTCGATAGCGCTGCCGCTGTATTGCATCCAACGTCCCCCCGCGCGGTCTCGACCTGTGCGACCCTCGTCACCACCTGAACTGTACACCGTGTAAGGGACCCAAGAATCTGAGATCCCCCGCACGGCGCTTTGGCCCGCAAATTGATCAAATGCGCCATCTACCACAGGGACGTCCACGATGCTCAAACCCCATCTTCTCAAAGCCTCCGCGCTCGCCGCGGCGCTGGCCTTCGCAGCGCTTTCCGGCTGCGCTACTTCGCACGTTATGGTGGGACAGGCGCGTCCTCCCATCTCGCCGGAGCAAGTACAAATCTACTTGCATCCGCCTGCCAACAAATATGTCGAAATAGCGCTGCTCGACACCTCGAGCAGAGGCGCATTCGCCATTACGGCACAAGGGAAGACCAACGTCGTCATAGACCGTCTCAAGGCTGAAGCAGCCAAGCTCGGCGCCAACGGAATATTGCTCGAGGGTGTCGGCGACCAAGCTGGCGGATCAGTGGGAACCGGGTTCGGAAGCACTACAGCAACCGGTCATTCCGCTTTCGGAGTCGGATTCGGCAGCTCCTCGACTGTGTACCACAAGAAAGGCGACGGCCTCGCGATTTACGTGGAGCCCGACCAGGCGGCGACGCGCTAAGCAGTGCAAAACAGCAAGACACTTTTGGCCGTGCTGCTAACTTGCGGCGTCGCAGCGTGTGGAACCTACAACTTAGGCAACGTTCGTCCGCAGGCCAACAAGACTGCCGATCAACAACAGTTAGATACACTCACCTGCAAGGACCAGGCGAGTCTTGCAGTTAACTCTGCCGGCCACCAAACGGCGGATTTCTTTCTGGGTCTGACCGTCGTCGGCGCACCAGTGGCATACGCAAACGACAAGGCTAGAGCACGTGCAGTCTTTGCAGACTGCATGCAGGCTCGCGGCTATGTTGTCACGTCGCCGGGTGAGAGTGTTCCGCACACCACTACAGCGGCGGCGACCACTACGCCTCCTACAGTTCCCAATTCGGATCAGCTTGCCATGGCGCTTCCAGCTGGTTTTGTCCTGCGAGCCGCCCCTGAAACGCTGAAAGCTGTCGGTGCGGTTTTCTATGCCATTAATGGGACGTTGGACATTGGTGTGGCAGTCATTCCGTTGCGGAACGAAGGAGTCACCGACCTGACGGCATACGCTTCGACAAGGAGAGCTAGAGAATCAGACGCTCTGAAGGACGCTACTTGGTCGGAAGTCACTCGTCTCGAAATCGGCGGGCGCAATGCCGCGCAGTTCAGAGTCACGGGAACGACGACCAGCAATATAAAAATCACATATGTGTCAACATTCATTGAGGGGCGCGATCAGATCGTATTCGTTAATGCTTGGACGGGCGCAACCAACGCTTTACAACAAATGACTGTGCTCGAAGGTCTTGCAGCCACGGTGTCCGGCATTTCGTGACACTGACGACAGACCGGTACGACGAACCAAGACCAATGAGCTATTTGAACAGGAAGTTCGCATGAATTACGCAACTGCAACAACAGTCTGTATCGCAAGCATTTTCCTAAGCGGATGCAAGACTGACGCGTCTCTTCTTACGCGCCAAGACCCAGCCTACACGCCCACAAAAGCAGACCCCGTATTCGTTACAGTGGGAGTTCATAGCACCATACAAGACCGTCAAATGCTGCCGCTGATCAAGCAGGAATTCCAGGCAGAAGGCTTCAATCTAACGGACTTCGATAATTCAAAATGGGTGGTGGTGGTTGGAAAAGATGACAAAACCATAGTCACAGGCATCACGTCGAGCTCGGTCGGAATAGCCAATGCAGCGTTTGGAGGTATCGTCGGTGTTTCCACGACCAAAACGCATGAAGAGACCGCGAAGGTCTTAGAAATCGTTTTATCTCTCGTGAATAGGGAATCGGCTGTTCGGGGTGATCCCCTTGAAGTCTGGCAAGGGAAAATCACTACATATCCCGAGGCGATCACTGAGCAGCCAAAAGCGGTGATCCGTGCCCTGATAGATCAATACGGCAAGAATTGCGAGAACGACATTCGTCTGGAGAAACACACAGCGGGTACTTGCTGAGCCGGCCTCGCCGGATACTCACATCCGCAGCGAAAATTCGCGCTCCATGAAGCGCCGCTGTGCAGAAGTACTACCTTCGAAAGCAAAGTGACCGAATTGCGGGTGAGCCTGAGGCTCCGGTTCGATATGAACTGTCATCGACATGAACCGATTTCGGGCAGTTTCTCCGGATAGCAGGCCGCGAACTAGGTCGCTGCGCCGCGGGCATCTAAATTGGCGCTAAATGACTGCTACCGGCTCTCCTAAAGCCGATTGCGTGATATTAATCACGCGCGGCCACCGCATTCCGACCGATGATATGGCTTTGGAATATCGAACAATAGGACCTTCGGAGAACAGGATGTTCAATCGCCTGAGCCTTGCCGCCTCCCTCCCGCTCGCCGCGCTCCTCTTCGCATCGAGCCCCCCAGCTTCCGCCGGCATCTTTGGCGGCAAAAACGACGTCGCAGTGAAAGTGGCCGAATTGCCGAATCCGGACAGCCGAATTTATCCCCTCGGACTGGATTTTGGTGTGGACGGGAGCCGCATCGCCATCGAGTCGCAAAGCGGAAAAATCCACATATGGGATTGGCGCGGCAAACGCGTTGAAAAGACGATTGAATTGCCACGCGCTGGAAATGCGGTACTCGCAACCAATCCGATCGTTTACAGCTCGGATGGACGATTTCTGGCCGCTTGCGAGGTTAGTGGCGCAGGTGACGTGGTGGTTCGCATCTGGGATGCCACCACATGGCTGATAGCGAAAGACATTGCAGCGGGAACAGGTATTGAGAGCCGTGGAGGTTGCACTGGCGGGAGCTTTACGTCTGATGGGAAGCAGTTTGCTCGACTAGCGAATACTCATGGAACCCCCGGCAACAATTTGATCGTTTACGAAGTGGGCACCTGGCAGCCCCTATGGGGACTGCAGATGGAGGGATTGTCACCCAAATCCATTGCGATTAGCCGCAATGGTGAGTATGCAGCCGTCGCCGGAACCATTGTCGTCGTGCCACAAGACGTGAAGGATCCACTTGAAAGATTGCAACAAACAAAAGCGGCTTCGAAGGTGAACGTCGTTGATTTAAGGCAACGCAAAGTTGTCAAGGTCATTGGCATGCAAGGCCAGACCATGGGGCCTCTTGCGTGGAGTCCGGATAGTGCGCGATTGGCTATCGTGGGTGGATCACTGGAGATTTTCGAATACCCATCTGGAAAGAGTCTGATTGACGAAGCGATTGAAAGTGCTGGAAGCATGAATGTTCGCCTCACATCTGATGGTCGATTTCTAATTGCTAGCGATCTGAATGGAATGGGTAAGGGACTCGGCGTAAAGATATGGGATAGCCAACATCAAAAGCTGTTGCAGCACATCTCTGTGGGAGATGTGGGCGCTATTGCAGTTTCCCGCGACGGAAAGTACCTCGCGGTTGGTGAAACTGGCCGAACCACCATCTGGGAATTCAAATAGCGACGACGAGACATGTCACGCACATCAATCGCCGAATTCGCACTTGATCGCAAAGGCCCCGGGTTCGATCGGCGAATATATTGGTCAATGGCACTCGGATACGCTGGTGGACCGTTTCTACTGGGTGGGTTCCTGTGCAATCAGTGCCTAAGCATTGAGAATTTCTCCTTTTCTTTGAGATTGTCGTTCGGCTTGATAACGTCACTCTTTTCAATGGTCTCATTTGGATTCCCTTACGACATCGCAGGCATTCATCGAGTGTGTATGTGGCCGTATATTCTTGGTACTTCAGTAGTTGTTTGGGCCGTCCTAACGATCAAGGACTTCAAAGGACAACTTCCAGTCGCGCCGACCAACAAGTCAAAAGAATCGTGATAACCGTTCAATTGCATTCAAGCGCGACAGACTGATCGCGATTTAGCGAAATTTTGCAGATTTCGCGCAGAGGGGCATACTAAAGGTAAGAAGGCTTTTCCCCGCGAGCGTCACGGATGAACACGCAGCGCCTCACGTCGACCTACTATGACTGGACCCACGGCTGGCACGGGTTTCTAATCCTTTACCTTTTGATTGCTGTTTTTTCCCTCGTCGGCCTAAAACGCGGCCGCGCGAGCCCCCAGCACTATCTTTTCTCGCCAATCACCTCACTTTTGACCCTGGTCGCCGTCGGCCTTTTGATGGAGATTCTCACCTGGTTTCTGCGAAAGTTTCTCAACCTGCAGTTGACTGGCGTGTACGGAGATCTCGTCAGCATCGTCATCATCATGTTCGGTGGATTTGCAGGAGGGATGTATTGGGCCGCGCGAGGGCAGCCCTTAAAGGCAATGCACGGCCGCGGCGCCGTGGTTTTTGATGGTGCAGAGGCGCAGCGCCATGCCCGCAGGCTCAACTCGAATGCCAGACGCGGAGCGGCTGCGCCTCTGACCATCGCCGGCGTCGCGATTCCACCTGAGGATGAGACCAAACACTTCAAATTCATGGGCACCACCGGCGCCGGCAAGAGCACGGCCATGCGCGAGCTCTTGGATGGCGCTCTAAAGCGCGGCGATCGCGCCGTCATTGCCGATCCGGATGGTGCTTTCCTCTCGAGGTTCTACAACCGACACCGCGGCGACGTAATCCTAAATCCCTTCGATGCAAGATCGGCCAAGTGGGATCTCTTCGCGGAACTCAAAAATCCCTATGACATCGATCAGATGGCGCGCGCCTTCATCCCCGATCGAGGCAACGCGGACCCCACCTGGACCGGCTACGGCCGCACGTTTTTCGGCGCAATCGTAAAACAGGCGCGTGCCCTGAATGTCAAAGACGTTGCCGAGCTGTACCGGCTGCTGACCGCGGCCAAAAAAGAAGAACTGCGGCTCCTGGTCGACGGAACGCCGGCGGCGCCGTTTCTGGAAGAGGGAAACGACCGGTTCTTCGGCAGTGTCCGCGCGACGACTTCGGATAACACCAAAAGTCTCGAGTACATTTGCGCTCAGCGAGGCCCGGCTTTCTCGGTACGGGAATGGATAAAGTCGGGGAGCGGGGTGCTATTTCTCCCGTATCAGGCCGATCAAATCGCGGCTCTGAAGTCGATCATTTCAACCTGGATGCGGCTCGCAATCTTCCAGACCTTAAGCCTAGGGGAGGGCGATTGGCACACTTGGTTTGCGGTCGACGAGCTCGACGCGTTAGGACCGATTGACGGACTCGCGGACGCGCTGCCGCGCTTGCGCAAGTTCGGCGGCCGATGCGCCCTCGGGTTTCAATCGATCTCGCAAGTCAGCACCACCTACGCACACGGAGTCGCCCAGGCGATGGTGGAGAATTGCGGCAACACGCTGGTGCTGCGCTGTTCTGCATCCGAGAACGGCGGTACGTCACGCTTTGCGTCGCGCCTCATTGGCGAGCGAGAAGTGTTACGCGTCGCGAATTCGGTGAGTCGATCGGATAGCGGGTTCATGAGTCCCTCGCACAACACGCACGGAACCAGCGAGCATCACGCCACCGAATCCGCCGTCATGCCTGCTGAGATCGAGCAGCTCCCCGATCGCAGCGGCTTCTTAAAATTTCCCTCGCAGCCGGCGTGGATTCGCGTGTCATTTCCGTACTTCGACGTTCCCAAAGTGGCTGAGCCGTTTGTGGCTGCTCGGATCTAACAAGGTGATTGGTAATTTGAACCCATATCCTAATTCACGATACGCGTAGCCCGTTCATAACTTACTCAAAATGGAGGTTCTATGAGAAATTCACTATGTGGCGCGCTTGGATTTCTTGCGCTGACATCCGCATCTCTCGCCCAAGTTCCGGTAAGCCTTCCCGTGCCTGTGGTGCGGCAGGCCACAATTGAATGGTGTTGGGTCGCGGCGGCAGAGATGATTCTCAAGTACAAAGGCGCCAAATCGCCTCGACAGTGCGAGATCATGGAGCGCGGCTATGGTGGACTCCCTGGCTCCTGTTGCGGTGACACTAGTCGGTGCACCCAGCCTGGTCAAATTACAGATATCCAAAGGATAGTCGCCTTCTACGGTGGTGTTCTGACGAATCTAAATCGTCCCGCTCTTCCGGCGGAGCTTTACTCAATTCTGAGCCAAGGATCGCCGGTCGTAGCGCATCTCAATCTCCCGACGGGAGGCCATTTCGTGGTTATTCGGGGTATGACGTGGGAGCCTTCACCGGTTGGGCTAATACCGATAGTTCAGATAAACGATCCAATGTCATCTGATCCGCTCGTAATGCCCTTTGACCGTTTAGTAGGCGTATGGGACGCCGCTGTGTACGTTGATCCGGCCACGCCTTTCAGCGTAAATCTCCAGCGGGGTGCCAACGAGATACAAGCCTGTATGGCTGATAAAGTTACCCGATGTATGAGAGCCTGTACCAGCAGAGGCTACTCCGAAGCGAATTGTCAGAGCTTAATTTGCCGGCCGGGTGTTGCAGCGAACGTTGAGTGGGACAACGATTGCAAATGAATCCGTGTCCAACGAAATCGAGATGTGGGCGCATGGGCTGGCTCAGCAGCGAACTACGCCACTTGGCAATCGGTTCCTTGAGTTTATTGATGCGTGACAAGCGCAATCCCGAATGAGCATCTGGCCATTCTTGCGGCCTCGCACACCGAACCCACTGCATAGCACCCCCGACTCGGTGCCTGGGCTGAATTTGTCGCCTTACGTAGGCGAATACCTCGCGGCCATAGATCGGACTCAAGAGTTAGGCTTCGAGCCCCCGGTCCGACTGCTCGTTCAAAAGGACTGCGTTGATATGGATATCGTCCGGCCGGTCTTGCTCGACTTCTTCGAGCGCAGCCCGCCGGATTTCATGATCGGTCAGACCGCTGCCATCCACTTTGCATTGGTCCCGCTGCTGTACGATAAGACCGGCATACCGTTCAATTTGACCATCGGTTGGCTCGTGCGCAAAGGCAAACCGCTCTGTCAACACGATGAACGACTCATACAGCGCTTCATCGAAGGAAATACTCAGGCTTGGCTGGACGAAGGCTGCCCGTTCCACCTATGGCTGACCTCGCCGGCGTGCGAGATCCTCGATGTCACCTTCGCCATGAACTTAGGTTGGGCCAAAACCAAAGAGGAATGCGCTGACCTCATCGTCTACCAATCCGTACACGAACTGCCGGGCGACTCGATCTATCACCCGACGCTGGTCGGTCCAGATTTCTTTCACAAAACAGGCGGGGTGCTGTGAGACAGATGGACGTAGGTGTGTGCCGACGCGCGCGGCGGCGCAGTCCGAGCGCAGCTGAGCGATCCGACTATGAATGAGCCATCGGACAATGAGTTAGGTGCGAAGCCGCCGGCATTTGGCAAGGTCGCCAAAATTTCCCGTGGCGCTCTGCAAGTCGCAGGAGGTGCTCTTCCGATCGCCGGGGGAGTTTTGTCGGCAATTGCGGGCGCCTGGTCGGAGGCCGAACAGGATCGACATAATCAATTCTTTGAGCATTGGATTCGAATGCTCAAAGATGAGCTAAAAGAGAAAGAAAAAACAATTTTTGAAATCATGGCTCGACTCGATCTTCAGGACGAAGCAATTGCGAAGCGGGTCGAGAGCAAGGAATACCAGTCACTGCTGAAAAAGGCGTTCCGTGAGTGGGCGGGTACGGAAAGCGAAACGAAGCGCCAATATGTAAGGAATATTCTCACCAATGCCGCAGCCTCTCAAGTCTCCGACGATGATGTGGTTCGGTTGTACTTGGATTGGCTTGAAAACTATTCTGAGCTTCATTTTCAGGTCATTGGCGCGATCTATAACAGCGACGGAATCACGCGGGGAGAGATTTGGAGAAAGATCGGAAAAGGCGAGGTCAGGGAGGATTCCGCCGAGGCGGACTTGTACAAGCTCTTATTTCGAGATCTCAGCACCGGCCAAATCATTCGCCAGCACCGGGAGACCGATTATCAGGGCAATTTCATTGCAAAGACGCCGGAACGCCGTCCCAAAGGAAGCGGACCGAAGCCAATGGTTTCAGCTTTCGATGAAAACGAGGGTTACGATCTAACCGAATTGGGTAAGAAGTTTGTTCACTATGCCATGACAGAGGTTCCGCCCAAGATCGAGTTCTCGGACGAGAGCTCGGAGCCGGAGAAATGATAGAAACGGCGAGTAAATGTGGAACCGTCGGCTTCCGGCAGTCAGGGTAGAATCTCGGCACTATGCAAGTGGCTGCGTCCGAGTGGCTGTTGGAGTCCAAGATAGTCATGTCCCGTGAAGCGATAGAGGTCGGCGCCTTTACGTGGAGTCGCATCCAGCGACTCTACGACCCCGACGCGACGGCGCATTGGCGGCGCTGCGAATCGGAAGGCCTGCAGTGCCCGCAAGAAGTATTCACCCAAGTCTTCCACGAGCAAGCGCACAGCGAAGACTTCGCCATCATCGTGCGCAGCATCGATTGGGGCCGCGTGCGCTGGGAGTTGCAAGAAATCTCCGGGATGGCGCTCCGCCACGTCAGAGTCGATCGGGAATACCAGCACGCATTAGATGAGGCGCGCGATCAGGCCACGCGGTTTGGCATCGTCGACGAACGCCAAGACGTCGTTGATCATTGGCGCGACGCCAAGTCCTGGATAGTGCCGCCGGTCGCGGTCCCTTTCGATCTGCTCGGCGGCGGGGCAGGGCTCGAGCTTCTGATCGGCTACACTCGGCTCGGCAATCTGTTAGCGCTTCTAGATCGCGAAGAAGTGCCAGAGATCCAGAAGCATTTGGTGTGGGTGTGTCAAAGCAACGTTTAAGGCGTGATTGCCTCAGTTTCCCTACCCAGCTGGAGTCTCACAATACTGCAATTCTCGTTTCGCAAGTAAGAAGGACCTACTTAGGTAACCAATTGGATGTACCGCAAGACTTACCAAGCCTTTGCCCTCGTACTTCTGTTTGCATTTGTGCTGAGCACATCGAAAGCGGAAGGGGTGCAAAAGCGACGCTTCACCTCGCGCGACTCGGTAGAGATGTCCTATTTCGGCACATTACTTCACTCGGAGCCGCTTGAGTTGGATGACGATGGAATCGTTTCGCCCAATGGCCGGTATATCGTCAAGTTGACGCATCGGGGAGTCCTGCCCGAGGGAGTAACCGAGGGAACCGTATGGCTGTTCGACGCCGCGCAGATTCGGAGAAGCATAAATACCAAAGGCGCGCATGTGTCTGCTCCAATTCCGTTAGTGCACATGGCTGCCGCGGCCAACGGTATGTACGCACACTTCAATGACGCTGGAAATACGATCTTTCAATTGACCTGGGCAGACGACAGCCGAAGTCTTGCTTTTTTGGGGCGAAACGGACGTGAAAATCGGCAGATCTTCATCGTCGATCTCGATACAAAAAAAATGAGGGCGCTAACGCCGGATACGCAGGACGTGGTCGCCTATTCTTACTCCGGGTCCGTTTTTGCTTACCTTGCCGGCGCCGATGTAAAGCCAGATCAAGAATGGGTGTCGAGCGGGCCCGGAATACCCGATATGACGATTGGCACCGGAACTCCGCTGCTGCCGCTTTTATATCCAAATTTCGTTGGTGAATCGTTTTCCCACCCTGCGATATTGCAGTTGTGGCGCGTACGCGGCGACATGGCAACACCCATTATCGATCAGACAACGAAGGCGCCCCTCCAGATCACGACCAGCTGGACTGCCATTGCCATCGGTTTGTCTCCCGATGCTTCCCGGGTTTTTATCATCGCCAGAATCGTTGGGCCAAATACAGATGGCAACGCAAAAGCCGTGGAACAGCCGTTGAAGTACCGCTTAATCGATATGCAAGAGGGCAAGGAGGTACTTTCGTTCGCCACTCCGATCGCGGACTATGATTTTCACAGTATGAGCCGCTACCGCGCTGTGTGGTCTCCTGACGGGACCGAAGTGGCGCTCTCGGAAACGAAGCGGTCGGCCACACAGGGCCAGGGCGCAGATGGTGCGGATCGGTGCACAGTCGAGATCGTTGACCTCTCGCGTCACAATTCACAATGTGGCGTGGAACATGATGCAAAGAGCTCCGCATCGCTGCGTTCAATGCGCTGGGACGATTCTGGTAAGCGAGTATTTGTTCGCCTCAAACAGTCCGACACTGAAATTTATTCGACCAAGACCCTAGAGCGGAATCGCGAAACATGGACGGCGCGCAAGCACTCGCAGGATTCTTCAGAGTCATTGGTCCTCACGGTTAATCAGAGTCTCAACTCTCCGCCGGTGCTGGCTGCCTACGATGAATTAAGTGGTAAAAGCCGCCAGATTTTCGATCCTAATCCTCAATTGGCCGACATTGATATGGGGTTTGTCAGCGTGTATACGTGGCACGATCCTCAGGGCCGCACCATTCAAGGCGCGCTGCTGAAACCTCCTGGATGGACGCCCGCAAAACGTTATCCACTCGTCATTCAAACTCATGGGTTCGACCCCAAATCGTTTTTTCGCGTCGGATCCAGTGACACATCGAGTGCCGGCAGGGCACTCGCGGGCCGAGATATCGTAGTGCTGCAAGTCAAGGAGCCCGGCGGTCCTCGTTCGGAAACCTGGCAAGGGGCCACGGAAGAGGGCGAAGAGGTATACCTCGCCGCCATCAATCAGCTCACGGCAGAGGGAGTAATCGATCCAAAAAGAGTGGGCATCACAGGCTACAGCTATACGGGGCTGTTAGTAACGACCGCGATCGTCCGAGCGCCAGATCGATTTGCTGCGGCTGCCATGGCGGATACGGATCCAGGCACGCTGTGGGGTCATTCCACGTATGTTGACGAAGGGAAGATGTCCCAGCTTTCCGCGAACCTGGTTGCGGGCGCCTTTCCTTATGGCGATGGGCTTAAGACTTGGTTGGATCGAGTGGCTGCCCTATCTACTGAGAAGATTCGGGCGCCGGTCCTATACACCGCCGCCGACCCGTGGCACTTGATGGCATTTTGGGAACTCTATGCCTCCTTGCGAGATCAGGGAAAGCCGGTGGAATTGCAATATTTTCGTAGTGGCCAGCACAGTATTAGAAAGCCGCTACAGAGGTGGGCACATCAGGAAATGCTCGTAGACTGGTTCGATTTCTGGCTCAACGATCACGAAGACGCCGCGCCCGCCAAAGCCGATCAATATGTCCGTTGGCGGAAACTTCGTGAGATGGGCGTGGGATTAGAGAAAGGCACGGCAAAATGAGTCAGGTCGGATATGACACCCGGCTCGGAAATCTGCTGGCGCTGCTGGATCGTGAGGAAGTACCCGAGGTTCAGAAGCATTTAATCTGGGTGGGGCAAGCAGCTTAGTGCGCCCTACATCACCGCTTAGTAAGCCTGTCCCGCGAAATGGTAATTGCCTCATTTACAGCATCAATGACGATTTGTGGTCGGTCAGCCTGAATGTAGTGACCTGCGTTTGGGACAATGACGTTAACTCCTCGCGTTGACATTGCCGCTATCTGCGAATGCAGATCTTCCCACAGCAACGTGCGCTGGTCCTGTTGCTCCTGTGTTTCATTCGGTGATTTTGAGTGAGGCGCGTGAGTCAGCACGATAATGGGGATGTCGCCAAAATTCTTGCTCGTCGCTCGGGTTTGTTCAGCACTTGCGTAGGGCGTGCTTTCTCTTTCTGAAAGGAACGCGGCCTGCCATCCGGGCGTCTCCACAATTGGTCGTAGCGCTTCGTTGATTACCGGGCTCACATGAGGATCGACATAGCCCAGACACAGTTTAAATATGGGCGTATCTTTGACAAATCCCTTCTTGGCCGCATCAACGCATTGCGCCTGTTCCGCCAATGACGCATCCATTTGTTCTTTCTGCCCTGGTGCGCCAATCGCCCATCCTCGTACCCACTGGTCCTCATGTGAGGGATCGACTAAAACCATGCCGACGACTTCATTGCGATAACGATCAGCGTACACCCGGACACTCATGCCGGCCGAGGAGTGCCCAACAAGGATGTAGGGAGGCTTGACGTGCGCGGCAGTGAGCAGTACGTGCAGATCATCGGCGATATTGCTCGCCGTGCTTGGGCGAGTCGGCACGTCGCTAAAGCCAAGTCCCGCTCGGTCATACGAACAGGTTCTCGTCCTGGCTGCTATTGCGGGCTGAACCAGGCCCCATGAGCGTGTCGAGTCTCCCAGCCCTGAGTCAAAGACGACTGTCGGCGATCCTGTGCCTCGGCAGTAAATGTTCATGCGACGCCCGTGATCCATATCGACCAACTGCTGCGCTTTGGCATAGATCGGATCAGTGACCAACGGCTTGGGCGCATCCTGCCCCAAGCAACGCGTTGCAAATAGAGCGCATTCAGCTAGACCGAGGACAGCGACAGCAACAAATTTATTCATGCTCCCCTCCTTGGGCGAGTTGCTTCGCAAGGTACACCCGTTTCGGAACAGAAAAGCGACATTATTGAGCTGTCACTGCGTACGCGAGCATGAGACAGGAGTCGGGGCAGGGCTCGAGCTTCTGATCGGCTACACCCGGCTCGGCAATTTGCTGGCGCTCTTGGATCGCGAGGAAGTACCCGAGATTCAGAGGCATTTATTCGGCACAGTGTGCCTCACCCCTCGCAAGCGCTCTGGGCCGCCCCTTCGGGCGTTCGCCGACGCTTCGCGTCGTCGTGGTGTGGGTGGGACGGGCTGCAAATTAGTCCGATTTGTGCCCAAGCTGATTCCGGTCATCGTCTGCTTTGCGTTAGGCTAATAGTTATGCGTTTTGCAAAAAAGTGTCTCTTGACGAATCTCATGCTCGCCACGGCGTGTGCTTGGTCGCGGCCGGTGCCTGCCCAATCTCCTGTTCAGGTTTCGGTTAGCGCCGAACCGTCGGCGACCTCAGATGCGGGCAATCCGAAGGATGAGGTGGCCTTGGATAGACTCATCAACGAAAAGTGCCCGGGGGCCATGGAGCGTCAACGACAGCGCGGCAACGCGAATTGGATGCTGGCTGTCGGCGAGCCGACCCGGCCCGCCTTGCGGCGAGAGCTATTGTTGATGATGCACCGTGACCAAGAGCTCAGGGCTGTGGCCCTCGCCGACGGGAATTCCACAGCCATATCCGCCGTCGTGCAGATTGACGCGTCAAACCTTCAGCGTTTGAATCACATCGTAGCTCAAGACGGATTCCCAACTCGATCGATGGTCGGCGATGATGGGGTCGCTGCGGCATGGCTGCTGACTCAACATGCGGACGACGACCCAGCGTTTCAATCGCGAGTACTCAAGATTCTGGCAGCGCGGGTTCGGCATCACGCATTTGATCCGGTGGAGGTTGCGATGCTGACCGATCGCGTGTTGATTCATAAAGGGAAAGCGCAACGCTATGGTACGCAATTTGGGAATGACGGTAGCGGCTTAAAACCGGGCAAGATGGAGGATCCAGAGCACGTCGATAGACGCCGCGCATCCGCTGGTCTAGGACCGCTCGCGGAATATTCGTGTGTCATTGGGGTAGTCTACGGAACGTCGAGAGCCGAATAGCTGCTTATCGGCGATGACTCGCGACCCTTCACCGACAGGTTTGGGCCGTGAGTCGCCCTCACGATCCCAAGCGGACATCAATACCAAATTGAGCTGCAACCAGCACCCGCAGGGTGTCCGCTCGAAACGAATGTAGGGTGGCGCCCAAGGGTTATAGGCAGAGCCTCCACTCAACCAGATCTGCTTCCGTGCCGGCACATTTTTCAATTGCCTTAACGATGCCGCTCTTGTGAGCGGCTCCTACCAGAAAAATCCCAGTACCAAGGACATTCTCTCTACAGTATTCATAGATGTTGCCAACCATTGCAGTTTCTCGCCTCTGTGTAAATTGTCGCCACATTTCCAGTCCGCGAATCAAACCTTGGTCGCACGTTTCATTGATTGTCTGCTCTTCAATTTCGGACATCCTTGTCCTCACTTTTGCGAAGGCAAGACTATTCAGATAGGTAAAGCCATACAGGTGAGTGGCATTGGCGCTTTCTTGCTGGAGTACTAAATACTCGTGATTGGTCTGTTCCACACGATCAAGCACTCTCTGCGTTTCGGCAAAGAGATCCTGTGGCATGTCATATCGATCGACTGGGACTCGTTGAAATGACTTGAACTCGCCATACTTTGTTACTGTACGGCCTTCTAAACTCGATTTGTTGTAGGAATCAAAGTCCGACGGGCTAACTTCTTCGAAAATAGTTTCAGGTTCAATTGCTCGAAGAATTTTTAACAACTCACCTGCGTTGCAGAATCCGTTCTCCCGATGTGATGAGCAGACAAGCGTGATCTTGTGCATCTGGGCTCCGAGGCCTGACAGATGTTAGAACGAAAAACCGGGCCGCACATTACTAACGAGTATGCGGTCCATGGCAGCGTGTCCGCCACTGGCCGCCGGCAGCCCCTAATGCGCCGGTGGCATCCCGCGCGGCTTCTGCATTTCAATCGCTCGAATGTGGCAACTTTTCTTTCCGCACTTCGAGCAGCGTAGTCGCTTTTCGAGATCCGCGAGCTTCGCATCCCAACCGCAGAGATGCGCCAACAAGTTCGGATACGCGCGACGTTCATGAGCGCACCCGGTACATTTGATGACGAGGAGGAATTGCCCGAACTGATCGGAAAGGCGCTGCACCTTGAAATCTTTCGGCATGAGCAGTACTGTATCTATATACAGCCTCGGATCGCCACTACTTTTCAGCCACTTTTAGCAGCAAAAACAGGCCTAAACCCCCGTGAATGGGCTCGAAAAGGAGTTCCCGTTCTGCAGCAATCCCGACTGCGTGCTTTACGTGCGCGCCGGCGATCCCGGTGTCATGGGCTCTGGCAATTGGGCGGAATTGCCCGACGGCCGGATCGTGGGTCGCAGCATTTATGGCGGCGTGTATCTCTGCGATCCGTGCGGACGCGAATGGCGTCCTGTGTTAGCGATTCGGTTGCGAAGGGCGATGTAGAATTCTTACATGTACTACTCCGCTCGAGTCATTCAGATGGCCCGCAAGCTGCATCGGCAGATCGGCATCCACATCGACTACGACGAGATCGAGAAACTTTTCTTTCGCCGCCGGCCCTCAATGAACTGCACCTGGAGTTACTGATGAGCCTCTGGTCCCGTTTGTTTAAACAGTCGGCCGCAGATAAGGCGATGAAGGATGGAATTCGGCTGGTTTGGCGAACTGTCGAGGACGAAACCTATCAGAATGACATGCTTCCGCCGGATTTTAGCGATCCCATCAAGAACGGTATTGCCGTTGACTCGCTACCGAATGCCACTGGGCCCTTCGGGCACGTTCCCACCAATCCGATTCCGGTCAACGGTGCCATTGGAGAACTTGCTTACTTGTCGAGGCTCGAAACACTAGAGGGACGTAACCTTTTATTCCATCGACTGGGAGCAATCAACACGGTGGACGTTTTTGAAGTTGTGTCGATGGACGGCAGGCATTGGGATATCCTTTATCTCCATTGCTACCACCCATCCAAGTCCAAACTTGTTCCGGCTGGGTTTCGAATCGGGGCGCCGCGACAATTCAGTGGTTTCCATACGTCTTGTCCACAGTTTCCGTATGATTTTGACGAGAACAAGACCGCGATGCCCGACATGCTGAGGCTTGCCTATGCCTTACGGGAAACCATACGGATTGCCCTTCGACAGACGTCATTTGATCGACCGGCATCGCACGAGAGGAAGGTTGCAGCCGTAAAAGGCTTGTTGACTTCATTCATGCCGTCTTGATTCAGTCAGGACGTCCGGTAATCCGGCCATCCAATTCATCGTCGGCTTCTTGGATCTCACCAGAAATTCTGGCCACAAAATGCCGATGTCGACACAGTCCGCTTAGCCTGCAACAGGCGGTAGCGCCGCCGTCCGGCCGCGTGTGTGCTGCAGTACGCACTGTGCCCGCGCTGGATCGGAGAGCACGTAGGCCAGCCAGCCACCCTGTGTCACCCCAATCAGTTCCTTGACCGCGCACGCTTTGTCGCGCTCCCTGATCCAAGCACGCTGGGCGCTGCGAGCCGCGGTGGCGTCTGGTCCAAGGCGCTTCAGCAACGCTTCGTAACGGACAGTGAGATTAACGTCGGCTGTATGCAGAGACTTCGGCAGGCAGTACGGCGAGTCGTCAGGCGCGGTCGATCCATCACACTGTGGCGCGTCGCGGTAGCGCAGTGCCACGGCAAGCAAGTCCGCAAGCGCGGGAAACGTGGCGCGGAGTTCCCCCTCGACCTGGCGCACCTGGCCTGATTCGGGGGCAACCGCAACTGCATTCAGGGTCGCCTGCGGCAGCCGCACGATATTTCCCCGTGCCCGCAGCTGCAACTCGGCCATGATCGTGTAGAGCCACGGGTCTGGCGAGGCACCGTGGCGAAACAGCACGGCTGCGTTCGCGACAAGATCAGGCCCTGAGCGCTGCGATTTGAAGAGTTGGCCTACGACCCACTGGTTTATTCCATTGCCGATGGTCGTGGCGAAGCCGCTATAAATCCCGGTGCCGGGGGGGAAGCCATGCGCTGACGGCATATCCGGGTTGGCGCCATGGGCAAGTAAAGTCTCGACAACCGAAGAGTCACGACTCAACACCACCACGGCCAAGGCCGGCTTGCCCACCCATTGCGGCCCCGGTTGAGGAGGAGACTCCGCGGCATCGGGGTTGGCGCCGTGCGCGAGCAGCAGTACCACAGCCTGGTCCGTCCCGTTGGCTGCCGCATAAAATAGTGGTGGACGGTGCGAGCTCGGCGCATGCGTGCCGTCTACGACAGTATGTTCCCGCCAGTCTAGATTGGCGTCGACGCCGTGCTGCAGGTAGTACGCCAAAATGTCGTCACGGTGTTCACCGATAGCATCGCCTAATAGATTGTCATCGGAGTTAAAGGCTAGGGGTACCGGATTGCGCGCGCGCCGGCTGGCCGCCAGGATGGCCTCAGCACCGCGTAGCCCCTGCAACTTCAGTGAAACCCGGCTGATACTCACGAAGTCGCGCTGCGAGCGCGCCTGCAGTCTCTCGTATTCGGTCAACGCCCGGACGGTACTCGACTCTCCGCCGGGGAACTTGCCGTATTCGCATACGATCCGCTCCACGCCGTCGGTATCCACGCGTGCGAGATAGCCCCCATCTTCCGCGACCGCGAACAGGTAGCTGCGCCCGCTGATGAGAATCTCGCCTGCGCTTCCCGCTATCTGGTCCAAAAAATCCCAATCCTCGCCGGGGTCGCGCGCATCCGGCGCCGGCGCATCGCCTGCGGCTGCGCGGTGATTGCTGTGCTGCCGAAGCGCACCAGTACAATCCACCACATCCGTGCGTGATGTGCCATCTGTGATCGGCGCTGCGGAGCCACCCGCCAGCAACGATCGCAATTCCATACTGCGCGCCTCGGCAAATGGCGCGATCCCTCCGTTGTTGCCAATGCTGGCGTCCGCTCCATGCGCGAGCAGCAACTTCACCATGCTACTGCTTCCCGCCTCGACGGCCAGGAGCAACGCAGTACGTCCCATCCGGTCCCTGCCATTTACGTCAGCACCAAGATCGAGTAACCGTTGGGCCATGTTCAGGTTTCCGATCCTCGCCACCGCCTGCAATGCGGTGCCGCCGAGCGTGTCCCGTGCGTTTACGTCAACCCCATGGTTCAGCAGCAAGGTGACGAAGTCTGTTTGACCACCCACGGCCGCATTCGCGAGGAAAGATCCGCCGCGCGTGCGAACGTCGGCGCCCATGGATATCAACAGCGCTACTCTGTCCCACTGACCTGACTCGATGGCGGATGAAAGGGGCGTCATCTGCGGAATGGGTTGGAGAGTTCCATCTGTCAGGACCTGCTCCCCGGTCTGATCAAGGCTTGCGCCGTGCTTCAGTAAGTCCTCGATCACGGCCCTCGTAGCGGCGCGGAAGATCGGGACCTGCCCGGACCCGTCCGGTCGGGTGACATCAGCTCCGTGGTCCAGGAGAAAATCGATGACGTCAGTCCGGTTCGCGCCAGCAGCACAACCGACGGGATTGGCACGCGCATATTGCGGTGCCCGAAAATCCATGCCGCGCGCCACCAGCATTCGGTACAGCGGTAGAGGATCCTTGGCGACACCGAGCCAACGGCAGCCGATGCCCGCGGCAAGTTCGCTGCCGGAGAGCTTTGCCTGCGCGTTCGCGCCATGATCCAGGAGGTACTTGACTGTCTCCACGGTGGTGGCCTCCGGAAGCATGCCCGCCGGCAGGCCATTCTGGGGGCTGTCGGGATTGGCCCCGTGAGCCAGTAGAAGTCCAAGTATGCGTTGGCGCGTCGCCTCATCCGCGCGGTTATTGCTTGCCGCGGTCGTCAACGCCAGGTTCAGCAGTTCCTGGTCCGGATTGGACGCAAGCGCCAGGCTTACGAGATCGGGGTTGCCTGATCCGGCCGCCAGATTCACCGCCCCACGCCCCATGGTCGCGCCGTGGTTGGCTAAGTACTTCGCGACGTCAAGGTGGCCGCCTTGCGTCGCCTCACTGATCGCAGTCTGGTGAACACCGAATTCGTGATTGACGTCGGCACCATGCGCGACCAGCATCTCTACAGCTTTCAGGTTGCCGTTTTTCGCTGCAAACATGATGGCCGAGGCGCGACCCGGAGGTGAGTTCACCTCAGCTCCGTGCTTGAACAGCAGGTCCATCGTCTCGATGGCATTAAAGTAGGCCGCTCGGCACAGGGGCGTCATGCCGGCCGGGTTCCCGGGGACATTGATCTGTCCCTGCGTCATGACGTTCACGTCCGCACCATGATCCAGCAGGTACTGGACCACCTTGACACGATTGCCCTCGGCGGCGAAGTCCAGCAATGTCTTGATGCCACCCGGCCGGTCGTTGATGTTGACTCCGGGCTGCGCCAGGTAAGCACCGATCCTGTCGAGATCCTGGCTCTCGACCAGCGCCAACAGGTGCTCAGCCTGGGTTTCCGCACGCGACGGCATGCCGGCCAGTGCACAGATCATCAGCCCTGCGCAGGCGGCCCACAGTCCAGATCGCCACCCCCATCCCAATTCCGATTTCTCACGCCTGGTCACGCACCCTCCCTGGCTCAACGGATAACAGGCAGTCCCTGAAGATTTGGATTATTACGTAAGTTGAGCAAAGTTTGAGCAACACGCGTCACCTAAGCAAGCTGACAAGTCTCAAATTTGCAGATGCCGAGAGTGCCCTCACCGCTCAATCCGGGATGACTTGGAACGAACAACAAAGAACAAGAACGGATTGCCCTGTTCCTTTTAGGTTATCACGTCGTTCTCGCGGTCAAGGCTCTGCGGTGCTCGCGGCGAAGCGCCGCTGCGCTCCTCGACGGAGTCGGCTTCGCCGAGCCTTGACCGCTGCGCTGCGACGTGGATTTCCCCGGCACCGGGCAATTCCGCCCGAGAAAGACCGGAGATAAATCATGACGACTTCTACCATCTCGCTGATCGCTCAACTTCAGGACGGCAGATCGCGGCCGGCGACTAGCGATGAAATAATTGCAGCCGCTCGGGACCACATGTCCCGTCGCGTTCGGCGCGGTACCCAGCTTTCGAGCCCAAAGGCGACTCGCGACTACTTGAGCCTCAAACTGGGGAGCCTAGAGCGAGAAGTCTTCGCCGTAATCTTCCTCGACAAGCGGCATCGGCTGATCAGCTATCAGGAAATGTTCCAAGGCACCATCGACGGAGCATCGGTTCACCCGCGGGAGGTCGTGAAGGAGGCCCTAAAGCAAAACGCCGCGGCCGTGATCCTCGCCCACCCGCACCCGAGCGGAGTCGCAGAACCGTCTCAAGCCGACGAGTTCATCACCGCCCGGCTGAAGGAAGCGCTAGCTTTGGTGGACATACGCGTTTTGGATCACATAATCGTCGCTGCCGGTGACACGACCAGCATGGCCGAACGTGGACTTGTCTAATATGTGGAGTGACCTCGCTCCTGCGGCCGTGGGAGCGAGGTTGCTGGCTTTCAACTCCACATAGTCCAGCTTGAATAGCGAGTGCGGCTATTCAACACCGGACGGCGGTCATTGCCGTCTGCTTAACGGCCGGGCGCTTTATTCGATTTGAACGCCAGGAAGGCATCACCGACCGATGCCATACCCGCTGCCAATCTGACGTTTGGATCCGGCGATTGCAAATCCGCGTCAATCTCCTCGGATGTCGCGGCGCATTGTAGCCAGCGTGTCTTTTCTTCACGACTCAAGCCTGCCCACCACTCTAAGCCTTGCTCGATTTTATCCCGCATAAGTCGAAGATAACCCAGCTTGTCACGCCCGCACAGGTGCAATTTGGCGCGGGTCGTCCAGAGGCCAGTCTCGAGCTTTCTGGTTATGTGGAGGAAGCCACCCGGATTAAAGGAAGCGTTAGGTTTCGTGGACATACGAGTCCTTGATCATTTTTTAGGAGGATTTGGATGCGTCACCAGTACTCATATTCTAGCGGAATTCATGCTATTTTACCGCGTTTGTGCTGAGTCAATCCGCACTGAGACGACGTCAGACAGTGAGGAAGTTCGGTTGGCCTGACTCTGATGAGCTTGCGTTGATAAACACCGCCCTATTATGCAGGAGGGGGCTGTGACATGATCACTTCAAACCATTTTAATGGAGAACGTCATGGCGGAGTTGACGCATTCGCCGCTTCAGCCGCAAAAAATGACGCGGGAAGATTTGGCATTTCTTGTGTACAACATGGTTGCATTACGCTTTCAGTATCCAGAAGGCGACACAGAACTTCAGAGCCAAGGATTCCACGATGGTGATGGGTATTCTCTAAGCTATCCGGATGCATGGTGGCCGATCGATGAAAAGAAGGCGGAGGAATTTGAGCGAAAGTTAGGGCAACTTGTCGAAAAGATATATACAGGTCAATTGTCTGGCGTAGGTAAATTTGACGGAAGTTTTTTGTTGTTCAAGGATATCGAGGGTGCTCGCTCGCCAGAGACTCATCGGGGCGCGTATCCGGCCCCTTTCTATACCGTCGGGGTGGGGACTCATTTTTCTCAAGGCCAACAAATTGGTTGCGTACGGATTACACGCGATCTTGTCGTAAACAAATTCGACATTGGCATTCCCCAAACATTTAATCCCGTGCAGTTGGCGAAACACAATTGTCTTATCGACTATTTAACGGGGCAGATAATTGTGCAAATCCACTCTGCAAGAGAATCTGCTCCCGATCAGACTGCCGCAACTAAAGTGTACTTGGAATATCTCGACGAATGTCGTCGTGCTTGGGAGAACCTTCGAAACACGCAAAAGAGTATTAATGATCCGAAGCCCGGCGGTTAAACCCGGTGCTAGCTGCTTAGTCAATCGAGTATGCGTTCAAGCAAAGGAAGTCCGTCGCCCCGAAGCGAATCTTACGTGGAACCCGAAGTCGAGCGCGGCAGGCACACACTCATCGAACCAGTTCACAAGTCGGCGACAACGACGACTAGGAGGCGTGGCCTCAGCGTGTTCGAAGTTATCAATATTCTAGGGGATCATCCCTGCGGCATCACAGTGCCTCCAACTCCGCCAGCGAAGTTCTGACTAACTCGTCCAGCTCGAGGATCGCCGTGCGGCCTTTGTCCGAGATAGCCCAAACAGCGCGGCTGCTCATCGAAGGATGCAGAAGCCAACCCTTATCGACGAGGTGCAGCCGGGCGAACTGAACACGGTTGGCCCACTGGCTGACGCTATTTCTGTAGGGCACGGTTTTCTCGTCTTCGGTTAGGCAAGGAAAGTTCCGTGCAAGCTCTTGGTAGATATCTTGACAATGCATCCGTCTGTGCGGCGCATCGGCCAGCAGCCTAAGCAGTGCTGTCTGGATTTCTTCGTCATGCGGTAGAGACATGTCGTTTATCTCGATATTCGGTGCAGTAGCTGCGATTAGGCGCCGCGCCAATCCACCCTGTAAAGCAAGGGATCAGTGATGGGAGGAAAGAGTTGGGGTCGGATCGCCAAGTAAGGGAGGAAAAGCATTTTTCCGAACCCTTTGTTGACAGGAACTAAGTTTTCAGCTCTTCAGCGGTGCCAGATCGAAGCGGCACCACTGGATTTCTCGGTAGTACCTGTCATTTTCAGAGGACGGCTGCAGCAGGGACCAGGGAAAATAGGCCGTGCTGAAATCCTCTACTGATACGGTTTGCGTCAGAAGAGCACTTCAGCAACTGACAGGGACGAGCAACGGCGCGCCCGCAGTGGAACCGATTGATCGTCAGGTCTGTACCTACGGCGGTCCTTCACGAACTGCTGCAGTCGGTCGGGGCAGCGAGCGTGATAGCCGATCAAGTCGTTCAGTTCCCACGGCGCGGGGTATCCAATATGTTATTGGTGAATGTGCCGTAGAAGCCAGCACCAGGCATGAAAATCATTCCCCGTCCGTTCAATCGGTCGCCGCTGAATTCCCCAACATAGAAGCCGGCCGCTGGTGTTCTGATGCTCGTTTCGTCTGAAGTGCCCGTCTCATGAATCTCAAACATGCCGATCCCTTCCTTACGACCATAAATGTACTCGCCATAGTAGACGTTCCCATTTTCGTAAGAGATTCTTGCGACGCAATTGCTCCACGAAGGAGATAGCGTGCCGCTGCAATTCGTATGCGATGTACCGGACTGCGCGATGTTGTCGATAAACGTACCAGAATATCCGGTACCCGACTTTGTGAACCACACGCCGTGGCCATTCAGACGGCCGCCACGGAATTCGCCGGCGTAAATCGCCGGTCCATCATTGGAACGAATGTTGTTGTGATCGGATACGCCCGTGCCGCTGACAATGAGGAAGCCCAGTCCTTCCCGCAGACCGTGGTGGAATTCGCCTCGGTAGATATTGCCGTTCTCAAATCTTTCAAGCCCGACACAATTGTCCCATTGCGGCGAGTACGCATCCCCGCAGCTCATGTTGGGTACGCCAGGTACGTCAGGTTGGGGGCCATTCGACTCAAAGCCCGCGGGCAAAGTCCGTGGCTGGGCAAGGGCGGTACCTCCACTGGCCGGGCTCGTTAAGTTGCTGCTCACTGATGGCTGTGCAGGCGCTCGCGCGGGGACAGCTGGCGCACCCTCGCTCGCGCTCTTAGATCTTGGTGCGAGAACTGCCTCGGGCGCTTCGGCAGGCACAGCATTGCTGTAGGTCGTAAACAGGGTACTCCAAGCATGGGATACGATCGTCCTTACCGCGGGCGAGGCCGCGGCGAACGCCATACCTGCCAACAGCACGAGCGCTGGCCACGCTCGTCGGATAGGAGACGCTTGAGAAGGCCGGGTCGCTCCTGGGAGCACCTGCAAGTTCGCGGCGAGCCTGATGGTGAACTCTAGGGGCGGCTGTACGCGAAGTCGGTGGAGAAAGTCGTCGTTCATGGAAATTGCTCCCGCGCCTACCACTGCGCCTTCAGAGTCTGCACGGCGCGATGCAGGATGACGCCGACGTTCGACTCACTTAATCCGGTCAGTTTCGCGATGAGGCGGTTGTTGATGTCGCCTCCGTACCTCAATGCAATCAATTCACGCTCGCGCTCCGTTAATTGCGCGGTGAGTCGCCCGAGCTTTGTTAAATCCGAGTCATGCTCCGCTACCTCTTGTGGAGTGCCCACGGCAGGAATCTCCGGCACCTCCTCAAGCGGCACATAGCTGCGCTCGGATCGCAAATAGTCTGTTCCGACGTTCTGCGCGATTTTGAACAGCCAAGTAGAAAACGCTGCAAGATCGTTGCTGTAGGCTGCGCGGGCGCGCCAGGCCTTTTCGAAGGTCCGGGACGTCAAATCTTCGATGTCTGTATGACGACCCAGTCGGAAGCGGAAGTAATTGTAGACACGTGGCAATTGGTCCGCATAGATCGCGTTCCAATCCAGATCCAGATCCTTGGCCGAGTTCCAGACCATCGACTTACCTGGACCTGCGTGTTCAACGGACATAGGTCTATATACGTGGGATCGGTCAATTCATTACATTCGGGAGATTAACCCGACCAATGTTTTGATGCCGGTCGCGAAAGCGCGCCGGCGAATCATCCGATCCTGTGGCCGACCGAAACTTACACTGGCCAGCTGCAACCGGGAATACCTTTCCTATCTTGATAATATATTTTATCAAGATAGGATAGGGCGCCTATGGAGGACGAAAAAAAGATCGATTCTGTAGCCGGCGGCGTGGTCTCACGCAAAGAACTCTTCGCATTGGTCTGGGCGGAGCCGATGCTCAAGGTCGCCAAGCGGTTCGGCTGTTCGTCCAGTTATATGGCGCGGGTCTGCGCGTCCATGAATGTGCCGCGGCCAGAGCGTGGCTACTGGGCGAAGCTGGCCTTTGGCCAAACGGTTCGCAAACCGGCAATGCCCGAAGCGCGAGCTGGAGCCGTACTCTCGTGGGGTCGCGGCGCAGATCTTAAGAACGCCCCGAAAACAATCCCCAAGGCGCCCGCGGTCGAGTCGCTACCCACGCGCAAATCGACCCGGAGACACGGCGGGCTGCACCCGCTCGTATGGGGTGCACGAGCCTTGTTCGAGGCCGGCCGGGTTTCCTACTGGTCCGAGTACCTTAAACCCAGCAAGAAATTGCTGGTCGATCTCACCGTTTCGAAGACCGGCCTCGAAAGAGCCCTCTCTTTCGCCGATGCACTCTTCTGGCATTTCGAGGACTGCGGTCACCGGGTGGTGATCGCTCCCGAACACGAGCGTTTTGGCCGTGCGGCCGTAGATGAGCACGAAGTCCCGAAGAGGAGTAACGGCTATGACGGCTCTAGGCACCTGTGGTCGCCCGGCCGCCCTACCGTCGTTTATATCGGTACCGTCGCGATCGGCCTCAGCATCATCGAGCTTTCGGAACTCGCGGACGCGAAGAGCATCAATGGCGGATATGAGCGCCTCGAGACGAGCGTTGCGCAGCGAATGAAGGACAGGGACCGAGATAGCTGGCGTTACACCACGCACGACTTCCCCAGCAACCGACTCTGCCTACAAGCGTATTCCCCCTACCGAATTGCTCATTGGACGAAGCAGTGGCGAGAAACCAAAGGTGTAGACCTCAAGAAGCAGATCCCAAGCATCGTGGAAGAACTGGTCCACCAGACTCCCGCGCTAGTCCAATTGATAGAAGAAGGCGAACGCAAAGCAGCGATTGCACGTCAAGAGGCAGAAGAAAGACATAAGCAATGGGAACGCGAGGAAGCCGAGAGGAAAGCTGCGGAGGCGCTGAAGAGGAGCAAGCAGCAACTCATGGATTTCATAGACAGTTGGGGAAGAGCGAAGCGCATCAACGCGTTTCTGGATGAGGTCGCCGCCATACTTCCCTCGATTGACGATGACTTGCGCCCGAAGTTCGAGCACCGTCTCGAGCGTATGAAAGCCATGATTGGTGACACAGATGCACTACGAGGCCTGCGAAATTGGAAGGCCCCCGAGGAATGGCTTGCAGAAGAAACCGCGAAACCGAGATTGTATTGAAAAACCTCACTCTTAAGGCCGTTACGCTGTCCCGAGGGGCGCTGACCTCCGCAGAATTCTCCCAGCTCGTCGACATACAAGAATGAAATTCGCTCAAGGAGAATCTGGAATGGAGAGTTCGACGACTGCTTTCATGCGGGATCTGGAGGCGCGTTACTGCGAGACCTCCGGCCTGACCGACCGCGCGCATTACAAGATCTTCTACTGCCCGATCCGGCGGGCCGAGATCCTGACCTTTGGCATTAATCCCGGCGGAGATCCCGCCGAAATACTCCCGGGTGGCGTCGGAACCGGGGCCTCATCGACCTACTACGAGAACGATGAGCACGACCTTCTAGACTGCGACTGGCCGGAGAATACCGGGTTACGCAAGCTGTTGGTGCCACTTGTCGGAGGTAGGATCGAGGAGGTTCGCCATCGGGTGGTGAAGACCAACATGGCTTTTCGCCGATCCTCGAAGGTTAGCAAGATCGACATTAAACACGCGAAGGCAGAGGCGGGTCCCATTTTGCGAGAAATCATTGAAGTTGTGAATCCAAGTCTGGTTCTGCTTGCCGGCGTGAAGCTAGAAGATTTTTGTTCGCGCTACTGTGAGGCTTGGACACCGATCGGCGATCCGGTCATCGACGGGGGGGTTAGGCAAACCGTATTTGCCGCGGCGAGGATGACCTTGCCAGCAATGCGGGCGGTTTTATGCGTCCAGGTGGCGCATGCCTCGCAATTTAGCTGGACTTATGATCGATACGGTGTCGTGGATCGGATAGATGCCCTCCGGGCGATGCATGCATAAGGTCCCCAAATATGCGCCGCCATCCAACCCGTGAGATCCAAAGACATCACTACTAGGCCCGTTAAGCAGACCGATAGAATAATGGCCTTTTCGCCGCCCCGGAGTTCGCCGCCATGAAGAAGATCGCCGTCACCCTCGAAGTCGCCAACGACGTCCAGGCCCGGGAGCTCAGCGAGGCCTGGCAAGAAATTGTCAGCGGCCAGAAACTCGCGCGCGCCGAAGCGCTCGAGCACGGCATCGAGGCGGTCATGGAGCGCGCCAGGCCGGCGCTCGAGATCATCGAGACGGCGATCCGCCAGAATCCGACGACGGGCCAGGCCGGGCGCTTGGTCCGCTTCCTCGCCGCGATCTACAACGGCTATGACTATTCGTTTGACCTGACAGAGCTGCGAGCGCTCGACACGCGACTCGCGAACGCCTGTTTGGATTACCTCAACTACGACACCCTTCGTAAGCGCGAGGTGCATCACCATCTTGCCGGCGGCGCTCAGGAACTGCATCGCTGGATCGAGGACTACCGGGTCGAGCCCCGGATTCAACTGAACGGTGATGATGAGCAAGCGACGCGGCTCCTCGCACTCATCAAGAGGGCCAATCGTCACCCGAACGAGCTCGCGCGTGAGGCATTCAACGGAGTGCTTGAGAAATATGAAGGGAAAGAATTCGGGAGCTTAGTCGCGCAGCCCGCCGAGCAACCCAGCCGCCGCGGCGACGAGCCGCCCATCCGCCATGCGCGCCGACTCTCTGACGCCGCCATCACGCCACTTTGCGGCGCGCTGGGTGCGCCCTGGCAAGTCGGCCCCTTTCACTTCAATAGCCTTACCTGCCAGGTCTGCAAGGACATCATGCTCGGCTGGAGCCCCGACGAATGACGCGCCGACGAAAGGCCTCGGTTAATCGATGAGCGCCAAAAACCTCACTGCTAAGCCAGTTACGCTGCCCCGTAGGGCACTAACCAGCGCGGAATTCTCCCAGCTTGAGGATGTTCCGCCGGAAACGGAGTGGTTTGCCAACATCGACAATGCACACACGCGGCGCGCGTATCGAAACGACCTGAAAGAATTCATGACTTTCGCCGGAATTCGCACGCCGATCGAGCTGCGCCTGATCACTCGCGCCCACGTGATCGCCTGGCGCAAGGATTTAGACGCCAGGAGGCTCGCCCCAGGCTCCGTCCGCCGCAAACTGTCTGCTATCTCCTCATTATATGAGTACCTGACCGACCAAAACGCGGTGCCGACAAACCCGGTCAAAGGCGTGAAGCGGCCCAAAGTCGACAGCTACGAAGGCAAGACGCCGGCGATCGCCGACAAGGAAGCGCGGCAGCTGATGAATCTGCCGCACGACAAGACCGTCAAAGGCCTTCGCGACCGCGCGCTGCTCGCCACCCTCCTCTATCACGGCTTGCGTCGCGAAGAGCTCTGTCGCCTGAAGATCAAAGATATCCACCCGCGCCGCGGCGTCCCTCACTTGAGAGTGCACGGCAAAGGCAACAAAACTCGCTACATTCCGTTGCATGCCGGCACGCAGGAATTGCTCAACGACTATCTCGACGAAGCCCGTCACGCTGCCGACACGGAAGGCGCCCTCTTCCGCCCCGTCAGCAATAACCGCACCGGCGAACTCGACAACACCATCACCCCGGACGGCGTTTACAAACTCGTGCGGCGCTACGCCCTCGCCCTCGGTCTCAAGATCGGCGCGCACGCGCTCCGCGCGACGGCCGCCACGAATGCCCTCGATCATGAAGCGGACATAGCCAAGGTTCAGGAATGGCTAGGCCATGCCAATATATCGACGACTCGCATTTATGATCGGCGCAAAATGAAGCCCGAGGATTCGCCAACCTTTAAAGTGAGTTACTAGTTGTGCCAACTCCTATCAGCGCCTTCGTGTCTTATTCGCACGACAGCGAAGAACACAAAACTTGGGTGCGACAACTCGCTGAGAGACTAAGGCGAGACGGAGTTGACGTCATTCTCGATCAGTGGCACTTGTCACTCGGAGACCAATTGCCTTTGTTTATGGAACAAAGCATCGCGAACTGCACGTACATCTTGTTGATCTGCTCCGAGAACTATGTCGTCAAGGCTGACGCGCGAATTGGTGGAGTTGGCTACGAAACTGGAATCTTCGCCAATCTGATACTCACGGCAACTCAAATCGAGTCCAAAGGCGCAAATCGATTGATTCCCGTGGCACGCCAGGCTTGCTCGCCGATAATCCTACCGAGCTTTGTCGCGGGCCGCTACTACGCCAATTTGTCCGCCAACGCCGCCAACACAAACCGCGACTACGAGGAACTCGTTCGGCGCCTTCATCAAACCCCCCTCTACACCCCGCCGCCTTTGGGAACGAATCCCTATTCGCAGCCTTCTATGCCGTCGTCGGCCGAAACATTTTTCTCGCCGATTGGCGTGGATACCAATACTTTGCGCCGCGCTCTCCGAGAACGGAGAACTGCCAGTGCCGCGCGATTGGTGGAGCAGTATCCAAATCTGGCGATTCCAGGCACGCCCGAGCAGCGGAGAGGTGAGCTGCAAATATTAGTTGAGACTCATTCCGATTACCTGCGCGTGCTAAGTGTTGCCGCATCGGAACCCACACTTACGAGCGACCTGATTATTGAGGAAATTGAGCAGGCAGTCGCTCCAAGAGGGTGGCCTCACGGCGGGTTCCAACGTCTCGCTGAACTGCCATTGGCTTTGGGCTGGGCAATAAATCGGCTTGTTGGGGCCTCGCTTCTTGAGCAGGGACGAGCGGGCAAGGCAGTCAGGATTGCCCTCAAGTCAATCGATATAGGTGGCGACGCCCAGCATCCGCTAATCCTGGTAAGAAAGTTTACCGGGTGGCCCATCTATCTTGGCGATTCGAACGAAGCCTGGACCTTTTCTAAAGGCCTAGGTCAGAGTTTGCCTTGGATATCCGTTGTATTCGGGGACGCAGAAGAATATTGGGTCGCGATGATCGCGCACGCCATGGCGCTGAATTTTGCGGAATTCCGATGGCGACTGCAGCATGGCCCCCCGTTCGACGTCGTGCGGCAAGACAGGCAGAGTGGCCCCAATGTTCCGCTGTACTTCTGGCTCGAGGCGTCCGATCTTCAGCGGCGCGCGTTTCGACTGCTAATGAGGGATCGGGCCCAGATGAGATTGGCACTCGGGCATTACTCGCAAACGCTAGACCTCGGGCGACATTGGGATACTTGGATCCAGTTTCAGCAATCCTGGCTGTCAATCGAAACTCTAGGCGCTGCCACTGGATCCCCGCCACATGGCAATTTGATAGAGGTCCTGATGAGCCCCGAGTAGCTGCGCAGTAGGCGGACCCGACTCGGATACGCAGCGTAGCTTAGATATAAGAGCATGATAACCCGGCCTTATCATCCTCCTACCTCATGAAGGCGACGTGAAGTGAGAAACGACGATTACTATGATATGCGCAACATCGCATCGCCGGCCGCCGAGCCAGGCAAATGTCCGGTCGCCGCGTGCGCCGGTCCGATGGCTCGTGTGTCGAGTCAGTGGGGAGAGATGCCCTATTGCACCACTCACCGGATAAGAATTCATCACGGTTCTCGCACTTTTGTCTACTACAACGGAGCCGACACCAAATCAAAGCGTGCGGCCGCGTTACGAAACCTTCTATTCGAGACTGGATACTTCGAAAGACACATATTAGGGAATAAGTACAAAGCAGAATCTCATCGATTTTGCAACGAAACCAGTGAGGATGCACTCACCTGGAACGTGTTCTCGCGATTAGCCACTCGGCAAGCGCTTGGCTCACTTCTGTCGAACCTCACAACGACGCAAGTAACCATAGAGCCCGAATTGTACTTATGGGGTCTGCGAATCAACTTTTTGGATTCACGGCCGCCCGAGATATTTCCTGCACTGCAGCGGGCTCGTAACCAATTTGAAGGTGATATTAGGAGATTTCTGACGGAACCGGACATCATGTTGTACGTTCCGGGGAAAATGCTAGTTGTGATAGAGGCGAAATTCACTTCTGGCAATACAGTTGCAAAAGGTACTGCAGGTAGCGATTTAGCGGGCGAAAAACCTAAATCTCGTGGTGGAATAATGGATAGATATCCAATCGCAGTTCTGCCAATGGCTTCGCCGGCCCACGATTCTACAGACAGCCCGTTTTACGCGCAGCTCTACCGAAATATGATTTTCGCGGCACAAATGGCACAAGATCTGAAGGTGTCATGGATGTTGCTAAGCCTTGTCAGTCGCAATCGCTTCAGCGATAGCCATAAGGACGCTTGCTTTCGCGATCCCACGCCATTTTTTCGGTCGCTTCTGTCACGGCACTGCAACGAGCGATTTAGATTCTACAGTTGGGAACAGCTCTATCTTGATCAGGTCGCAAATCGCCCAGAGATGAATGACTTGGCCGAGTACATGTACGATAAATCGGCGAACGGGCTGCGAGCGCTAAGCATCGCATCGAAAGCCGATCAGAGATCACCGGGGTCTGCGAATGTATAGCCAAGCCTGCGCTTGTTGATTGTCAGAGCACCGGCCGCGCCAGCCCGGAGCTACTGTCACGTCCCGTGCTAAGCCTCCATAGTAGCCTTGGTGAATTGATGACTGTCGTTCAATTCCTTGAGGCGTCGCTACGCGGTCCGGGTGGTTGTGACCTGAATATTCTCCATCTGACCGGGCTGTTTTGACATCCAGCATGCGCAGTTTTACGAATATCGTGCGCGCACCCCTGTTGCTCGGTAGGATTTGACGTATGGCCGTGGGGTACATCTACATACTTAGCAACTCGGCAATGGGGAAATTGCTAAAGATCGGATTCACATGCGGCAGCGTCGAAAAACGCGTCAGAGAATTGTCAAGTGCCACGGGAGTACCGGGCGCCTTCGTCGTAGAATATTTTCAGCTTTCCGAAGATGTCGAAGAGACTGAAGGCCTTGCGCATGCAGAACTTAACGCTCTGAGATACAACGAAAACCGGGAGTTTTTTGACATTTCGCTAGCTGACGCCATCGCCGTCATTCAACGTTTCATTAAGCAGCCCACAATCAGTTTCCAGAGAGAGCCGGAGACAGCCGTCGATACCACGTTTCCTTGTCGGCGCTGCGGCTTCCCCTACACGAAGTCGGCGCCTCAGCAATTTTGCCCCAAGTGTGGCTTTTAGCGCCGGCAAGCGCGTGTCCTCCAGTTAGTCTTGATCAAATTGATAAGGCGCGCGGAAGCCTCGCTCCGCAACGAGCGCTCTCAGGTGAAAGTTGCACTTCAAACCGAGCGACCTACAAGGGCTGCCTTCAAGAAACGGAACTTACGTACGATAGCGGCGGTGCAGGCCTTGGCGTACGTGATGATACGAACCTTGCGGCCATCCCCACTTGCAATGTACCAACTCTACATAGTAGAGTTGGAGTTAGATACAATCATGCAACGGAGAGGCTTCTGATGGGCGCGCGCGATCACTTGGGGGAGTTTGAGATCCTGGTGCTACTGGCCATCATGCGACTTCGAGATGACGCGTACGGAATGCGGATCCGACGTGAGCTGGAGCAGCGAGGCAAGCGATCGACATCGATCGGTGCCCTGTACATCACCCTCGACAGATTGGAGGGCAAAGGCTTCGTGCAATCGCGGCTCGATGATGCCACCCCCGAGCGCGGTGGCCGGCCGAAGCGATTCTTTACCGTCAACGCAGCTGGGAAGCAGGTCCTCCGGGAATCATTGAACGCGTTTAGGAGTTTGGCGCAGGGCTTGTCCCTGCCGGGGGTCGTATGAAGAACTCCCGATGCAAGGGGACGGCGGCCCTGCTTGCCATTCTGATCGCGTTTGCGCCGTGGCTGCTAGGTGCCGCGGTTATTGCCATTCCGACCGGCCTGCTGATTGCATATTTGCGCTGGTTCGCCCAACGTCGAGAGGCGTACAAGAAGAATCTACTCTGGCGCATGGATACGATTACTGCCGAGCTGCGCGCGGCCTCCGAGGCGTGTCGGAATGGCGCCATCACGTTAGCGGCAGCACAGGCCGTGCGCGATCGACTGGACGACGAGTTCGAGGTCTGGAGGTACGATGCGATGCGTAGCACACGCACTAAGCTTCCTGCCCCCGTCGACGTCATCTCTAGAGTCTTGGTTGGATTCATCAATCGCCGGTCGCGACCGCTGGTCCGCAAGCTCGAGTCGCTGAGGAAGCTGTTGCAGCAAGATGACGAGGCCGCGAACTTTTATCTCGACCTGATCCTTTGGCTGCTGCTACCGACAGAAACCGGCGAGACGTTGCTCGGTGACTTAAAGGAGGAATTCCCCCTAAAGGTGCAGGAACTCGGAGAGCGAGGTGCCCGGGCGTGGTACCGGAGTCAGGTGTTTTCGACGGTCAAGGCGCGCCTCTGGAGGCTTGTCGAAATTGGAATGACGCTAGTGGGTCTGTGGAATTTCATTGGTTGGACGCGCAAGAAATAGCGTCCGTACAGTACTCCGCTGCATATCGAAATGCAGACGGGGCGTCTCCGGTGCCGAGAGACCAAATCCAGCTTAGTCTAAAACTGCCTGCGGGACCAGATGCTGGAATTATTCGGCTAAGCGTGCGGCGCGGCCCCAATGGCGACCAGTGATTCGTGAAATGATAACGTCCTTGATCGTGCACGATATAGTCCGCGCCTATCCAATTGGTTGCCGCCCTCAGTTACCTGGCACTTGGTTATCGTCCGAAAACTGCCACAGCGCTCGGTCTAGAGTTCTCATATCTACTTTTGCTTGTTTGGCGGTACGCCGACAAAATACGACATAGCGCCACCAAAAGTCGAAGGTATACGGCTTCGGCACCTCGCATCCGACGGACCAGAGCGCTCTAAAGTCTAGAATAGGGTACCGTTCGCGATGAAACCAATGGAGAATCACAGACGCTGTTGGCCACATCACTCCATCCAGCAAGGTCAGTGATTCAATTCGAGCGCGCTCCGCCGATGTACTGAGTGCGAAATGTGTTATTTCCTCTACATAGCCAACGTCATTCTTGGCAGCATGCCCAGCGCTGCGCGTTGATTTCCACAAGCAAACCGTCTGAAGATCCGCCTTTGAGAGTTTCTGCGTCTCCCTAATTCTCTCAATCATCTTGACTAGTTCGCGATCAGACTGCGCAAAGCTATATGCGGCTGCGCGTGATTGTATTTCCCGCAGCGGGAACTTGAGGCTCAACCGACTTTTCTTGGCGATCACCAAAGACTCCTCCGCCCGACTCTCCTTACAGCAGATAGTAGGCTGCTAGCCCGGAGGCTCTGTCAACACCATCGGAGCTAATTGAAAACCTTGACCCTTGCACCGGCCGTGCCAGCCCAGCGGCTGTCACGTCCGGTGCTTAAACCCTTCAGAGTAGCCTCCGTGAGTTGATGGCTGTCGTTCGATTCCTTGAGCGTCCCTACGCGGTCCGGGTTGTTGTGACCGGACCGCTTCGGTCCGCTTAACACAAGGAACCGACCAATGACACTCATCACCAAAGCACTCACCGAACAACTCCTCGCCAACGGCCGCGCGCAACGCGCCGCGATCGACAAAGGCGATGCCGCGCTCGACTTCAAACCCGTCGTCAAACTCTTCACGCCCGACGCACAATGCACCTGGCTCCTGACGGAGCTCGATCCCGACGGCGGTCTTGCCTTCGGACTCTGCGATCTCGGCATGGGCGAACCCGAGCTCGGCTACGTCAGCCTTGCGGAATTGGCGACGGTCCGCGGCAAGCTCGGCCTTCCCGTCGAACGTGATCTGCACTTCGAAGCCGACAAATCGATTGCGGCGTACGCCGAGGAAGCCCGCTCCCGCGGCTCCATCGTCGCCTAAGGCGATATGGGCGCCTCGATGGCGAGGCGCCCTTTCATCAAAATCGATTCGCGGAGTGCAGATCTCTAACAGTTACTCGTACGCCAAACACCAGCCGTTGCCTTGCAGCCAACACCGTTGAGCAGGAATTTCGTCGCTTCGATAGAGCCGAGTCACCTTCTGGCAATCGCCATTCTCGAACGCACCAGCAAGAGCCGCTTCCGATACTTTGTCGCGCATGCCCTCCGCCAATATATAGGCGGCCGGGAAAAGCCAGCGGGCATGGAAATCGGTCCCTTTGCGATGGACCTGAAACACTGCGCCGCGCCGCGCCAACTTGGCCGCGTCAACGGTGCCATCGTCGCCCGGCAGCACGCTCTCGTCCGTCGTCAAGGGCAGCACTAGGCGTCCATTATCGGACAGCCGATCCAGCCACCTCTCTGCTGGCCGGGTTGTTCCGGCATTAACGTAGATTACATCCGCGGCATCAAAGTCTACATCTGCACCATTGGCGTGAAGAACTTGAACGTTCGGAAAGATCGAGAGGGTTTTCTTCGCCAGATCCACGAGTTCAAGATCAATTTCTACCGCCGTCACGCGTCCAGACGACCCCGCTAGGCGCGCCATGATTGCCGTGTAGTATCCCGCCCCGGCCCCGACATGCACCACATGCTCCCCTTGTTTGATTCCCACCGTGCCCAGTAGCGCGGCGTGCAAAGATGGCTGACCATTATTGATGCCCCGTTCTGGAACGATGCCAATGGGATCATCGGTATATAAACAAACCGGATCGGCACTAGGTGTCGACGTGTAGAGACCAGGTCCTCGGAAGATCTTCCAGGGCCCAGGACCCAGAAAGTCTTCTCGAGGCGTTGAGGCGAAAGCCAATTCGAGGTCCGCGTCACTCAAACCCACGGCGGCCATAATGTGCTTGGCGTAGGCACGACGGATGAATTCAAGCTCCAATCGGTTGTCCATAGCGTCTCCCTCAGGGTGATCTTGGTGAGTAATGCGCTCTTGGACGCCCTTCGCGGACAAGAAAATATTTTTACTCCGCTGTCCGAGAGTCGCCCTAGGCTGCGCATACTAGATCGAGGAGCCGCTTTCATATGTCCCAGAGGAAACCAGCAGGTAAGGAGTTTACGACGCCGGCGGGCTCAGCGTTGGCGCTGAAAGTAGTCAGTAGACTCGATCTCCTGAGGTTGAAGACCATAGCCCGGATACACGCTAGAGGGCTGCCAGCTGATGTCGGGTGGGCGGACCTACTGCAGGAGGCTTTCGCCCGCGTTCTTGATGGATCGCGGCGGCGACCCGAGCGTATTTCGTTGGTTGTGTTCCTGGCTGGTGTTATGCGCAGTCTTAAAAGCGACCATTGGCGCCGCACTCTCAGGGATTCCCGCGGCTCCCCGACAGTTTTGCCGTACCACGATCCTGGCGGCCCCCAAGATCGCGAACTGCCCGATCCGGCGCCAGATCCGGAACGGGCACTGAGCGCGTTGCAGGAACTAGCCGCGATCGACAAGCTGTTTGCGGACGATCGCGTGGTGCTGATCATCATCAAAGGACTCGGCGATGGACTCTCGGCGGAACAGATTCGCATTGCGGCAGATATTTCGAAGACAGACTACGACTCGGCTCGAAAACGAATGAGGCGCACATTGCTCCGGGAGGGACTCACATGCAGACTAAGATGAGCTTGGCCTGGCCGGAGGCTTCACTCGCGCGGATATTGGAAGCCTTCGAGCGAGAAATTCTGGAGGCCTCGGAAGCGGAGATCATGGAGGCGGCGAACGAATTGGGCATGAAGCCGGACATGAAGGGTTCCGCTGCATTCATCGATTTGATCGGCCTTCGAGGCGTAGACATTAGAAACATGCACTCCTGGTCTAGCGCACTCGACGAGAGGGTGGCCTCTGAGGACTGCGAATACCCGGATGGAGAATCGCCTGCATCGAGGGAACTTAAGAGCCTACGGCAACCAAAAAACTCGGACAACACATAAGATTGTCGCCGCTTACACCGAGGAGGCGCGCCCGCAGTTCCATCGTCGCCTACTTATGCGATTCAGGACCAAGCAACGCAATCAAGCCATCAGGCAAAGATTGCTGAAAATTCGCAAAGTTGTGTCCATTCGCCACCTCGCTGTAGTCCACTTTGTTGCCCTTTCCGAGTAAGACGGAATGTATGATTCGGTTCGCCGACAGCGCGCCTGCCGGTTCCCAAGAACCCGCCGTTATATAAAAGCGAATTGGTTTACGCGGGGATTCGGCCACCTGTTTGACCATCCAGCCGGCGTTAGGGCTCGGGGCTTGATCTGTCAGATAGCTGGGTGACCACCAGAACGAGCCAGATTGCGACAGAACGTTGCCAAAGATGTCCGGGTGGATGAACGCGGTGTACGTAGCTGCCAAGCCGCCAAAACTGACCCCAGCCACGACGTTTAGCTTGGGGTCGTTGCTGATGCGGTACCTCTTGCGTATCCAGGGCATCAGCTCGGACGCAATGAACGCCTGAAACTTCGCATTGGGAAGAAGATCCTCATTGCGCGTTTCGGGGGTATGCAAAAAGGCAACCACCACCGGCGAGACGAC
>Ga0182024_10002966_pt1 | contig 41291 bp, 37 predicted proteins | sample P32metaG_FD_120480 | JGI IMG/M metagenome (GOLD analysis project Ga0182024, IMG submission 120480) | Permafrost microbial communities from Stordalen Mire, Sweden - P3-2 metaG (Illumina Assembly) | ecosystem: Environmental > Terrestrial > Soil > Wetlands > Permafrost | place: Sweden: Stordalen...
AGTTATGGCAGAAAACATAGGCAAGGTTATTCAGATTTCCGGACCGGCGGTCGATGTGCAGTTCGAAGAGGCGACCATGCCCCCGATCTACCAGGCACTGCGGGTGACCAGCGAAGGCTTCGACGTTCCGCTGCCCATCAACGTGGTGCTGGAAGTGGAGCAGCACATTGGGGAAGGGCGCGTTCGCTGCGTGGCAATGGAGTCGACCGAGGGGATGGTGCGGGGCATGAAATGCCTCGACCTGGGCTCACAGATTTCTGTTCCGGTGGGGGTTGCGACGCTGGGCCGCATCCTGAACGTGATTGGGGAACCGGTGGACGAGCTGGGACCGGTCAACGCGAAGGAAAGATGGCCCATCCATCGCGCTGCGCCGTCTTTCGAAGAGCAGGCTACCGGCGAAGAGATGTTTGAGACCGGGGTTAAGGTCATTGACCTGATCCAGCCTTTCTTGAAGGGCGGCAAGATCGGGTTGTTCGGCGGCGCCGGCGTGGGCAAGACGGTCATCATTCAGGAATTGATCAACAACGTGGCCAGCAAGCATGGCGGCGTTTCCGTCTTTGCCGGGGTCGGCGAACGCACCCGTGAAGGTACTGACCTTTGGAATGAATTTGAAGAATCCGGCGTAATTAATTCGAAGGACCGCGAGAAGTCGAAGGCGGCGCTGGTGTACGGCCAGATGACGGAGCCGCCCGGCGCGCGTCTGCGGGTGGCTCTGACTGCCTTGACCATCGCCGAATATTTTCGCGATGTGCAAGGCGGCGATACGCTCCTGTTCATCGACAACATCTTCCGTTTCACGCAGGCCGGCTCCGAGGTCTCTACTTTGCTCGGCCGCATGCCTTCGGCTGTTGGCTATCAGCCGAACCTGGCAACGGAGATGGGTGAACTGCAGGAGAGAATCACCTCCACGAAAACGGGTTCTGTTACCTCAGTGCAAGCCATCTACGTGCCTGCTGATGACTTCACGGATCCAGCACCGGCGACGACGTTTGCTCACCTGGATGCGACTACGGTGCTGTCCCGCGCGCTGACCGAGATTGGCATTTACCCGGCGGTGGATCCGCTGGCGTCTACTTCGCGCATTCTGACCCCGCGCGTGGTGGGGGAAGAACATTACGCGGTGGCCCAGGGCGTAAAGCGCATCCTGCAGCGGTTTAAGGATCTGCAGGATATTATCGCCATCCTGGGCATTGATGAGCTTTCGGAAGAAGACAAGCTCACCGTGAGCCGCGCCCGCAAGGTACAGCGTTTCCTTTCCCAGCCCTTCCATGTGGCGGAGGTATTTACCGGCGCGCCAGGAAAGTACGTCAAGGTTGCAGATACGGTGCGCAGCTTCAAGGAAATTATTGAAGGCAAGCACGACGATATTCCGGAGCAGGCCTTTTATATGAAGGGCACCATCGAGGAAGTCCTCGAAGCGGCCAAGGCCATGAAGGACAAGTAAGCGAATGGCAGATACAGGCAATCAACTGCAGGTCCGGCTGGTGACGCCGGACAAGGTTTTGCTCGACCAGGATGCGGATGCGGTCGAGCTGCCGTCGAAGTCCGGCTATATGGAGGTGCTGTACGGGCATGCTCCTTTGCTGGCTGAGCTCGGTGTGGGCGAGGTGCGACTGCACGGCGGCGGTGGCGATCAGACCTACTTTGTGGTGTGGGGCTTTGTGGAAGTGCTGCCGGACCGGGTGACGATCCTGGCGCAAAACGCGATTAGACCGGAAGAGATTGATGCGGGTGAGGCACAGCGGCAATTGGAAAGCGGCCAGAAACTTTGGAACGAAGCCGGCGAGGATGCTGAGAAGTACGCGCAGGCTAATGAGATCATCCACGAGGCCCAGGTGAAGTTGGCCAGCGCGCATGCGGGCTGAACGGGGTTCCGTGGCATCTCGGTGAATTACTATTGGTACATCTCGCGACTCCTTAGCCGATGAAACCGAAGAGCCCTCGGGCAACTAGTGCGCTTCCGTGGTTCATCCTCGCAGCGTTCACAGTGTGCTGGTTCAGCTTCTTTGCTCTCACGTCGCCACAGCCGGGCGGCCCTGATGTGTTTGTGTTTCGCGACGCGGGCTGCAATTGGTCACACGGACGCGGACTGACGGCCGCATCCGTGCCCCATGCGAACACGGTCAATCCGATGCTGTTCGCGAGCTATACGCCCGGGACCCCTCTGCTCTTTGGGGTTGCTGCTTCCCTCTTCGGTTGTTCCGCCTCGGTGGACACCTTCTACAATTTGGCACTCGCAACGGCTGCGGTCTTTCTGCTCTATGGCTGCTTCAGCCTGGCGGTGACGAGTGGATGGCAGCGAGTTTGGGCAGTCTTATTGCTCGGAACATTGTTGCCCACCGGAATGGTCGCGTTCGACCCCGATCGCCCAGAGATGCCGGCCTTCTGCCTACTGGTCGCCATTCTCCTCCTGTGGCGCTGGACGTCGTCTATCGCCGCCAGGTCCTTGTTATTCGCTGGAATGGGCATCGTATTTCTGATTCATCCCTTCGCCGGAATCGCGGGTTGGCTGTTGCTTGCGTTCCTGCTCATTTTCGATGAGCGCACCGTGAAGGCTCCTTCGTGGACCAGAAGATTGCAGGTGTTGGTGGCGGGCAGTGCCCTCTATGCCTTGATCGTTGCCGTCTGGGTGCTATCGATGTGGTCGCAAGATCACAGCGCGCCCCATCGCTTTCTGCAGCATGCTGCAGGTCAAGGAACTGGGGCGGGTGTCGTTCTGCACGGGGCGAAAGCCGGCAGTGCCCATGCAGGGTCAGGCGTACAAAACGGATATGCTGTCGCCTTCCGCCATCTCTTCGACCCGGCCTTCCCGGCTTCTGCAGCCCTGGCTATTGGCCTGCTCGTCTCCGGCTTGGTCGTCGCGGGATATGCCTTTTCCAGTACAGACAGATCGGACCGGGTGCGGCTGCTGCTGCAGTGTGGACTGCTGCTTTTCATTCTGCTGATCTTTCCCCTCGCCGTTTTTCCAAACCAGACAAACTACCTCGGGCTTTCGCGCGCGCTGCTGCTTGCCGTGCTCTTTATCGGCGGATTCCCTTTAGCCAGCGCCTTACGCGGGTCCCTGGCGCCGCTGACTCTCATCCTGGTCACATTCGTCTTCACTATCCCGTGGGTTGGACTTGGAATCCTGCAAACCATGGACGCCCGCAGCTCCTACTACGCCGAGCAGGCCCAGGCCAAGCGTGTGCGCGCATTCTTCGAGCAACGAGGTATAGCGAATCCCGCCTTGCTTGTGGATGCGGGACACTACTTCGTATACAAACCTTTGTTTCCCAATCTCTACAACCGGCTCTACCTCGAACCCGGAGATACGACCGGCCAATACCAGGGCTTGGTTCTTTGCTACTCCGGATCGCGTGCCTTCTCCCGAGCGCAGCTTCCCTGGGACGATGCGCTCGAAGCAAACAACTGGAGCCTCATTGACGGGGGCGAGGATGCTGTCCGCGTCGCGCTGGCCGGCCATCCCCTCATGCGCCGCAACTGGACATGGATGTGCGACGTCTACGCGCGCCGATGAGGCAGCTGCAGAAATGGATGGGCGGGTTGGCGATGGAACCCAACTGAGCTACGGCAGAAGGGTGCCGGGTGGTTGAAAGGGTGAGGCGCAGTGCGCCAAGTACTTATAATTAAACATGCCCGGGTGTAACCGATGCTGAACCACAAAAAGGTGGTCGTGGTCTTGCCCGCCTACAATGCGGCGAAGACTCTGCGCCGTACTGTGGAGGAGATCCCTCGTGAAATAGTCGACGAGATAATCCTGACCGACGACGCCAGCCGCGACAACACCTCCGCGCTTGCACTGGAGCTTGGACTGATTACCATCCGGCACGACCACAACCGCGGTTACGGCGGCAACCAGAAGACCTGCTACATGGCCGCGCTGGCCCATGGGGCAGACATCGTGGTGATGCTGCACCCTGACTACCAGTACACTCCGAAACTGGTTTCCGCCATGGCCTCAATGATTGCCTACGGGGAATACGACGCTGTTCTGGCCTCGCGCATTCTTGGCCGGGGTGCGCTGAAGGGAGGCATGCCCCTCTATAAATACATTGCCAACCGGGGACTCACGTTCATTGAAAACATTCTGATCTGGCACAAAATGTCGGAATACCACAGCGGTTACCGGGCATGGAGCCGGGAGTTGCTGCAGAGGCTGCCGCTGCTGAGTTGCTCCGACGATTTCGTCTTCGACAACCAGATGATCGTGCAGGCCCTTTATTTCGGCTTTCACGTGGGCGAGATCTCTTGCCCGACCAAATATTTCGAAGAGGCCTCTTCCATCAACTTTCAGCGCAGCGTGACTTACGGGTTCGGGGTTCTGGGCACGGCCCTGGATTTGCGCTTGAAGAAGTGGGGCTTGGCCAAGCCGTCGTTCCTCGCGGATGTACCTTTAGAGAGACTGCCGCCGGAAGGTTCGACGCCGGCCTCGCAGTCGATTTCGAGTACTCTCGGCTGAGGTAGCGTTTAAGCTAACGTAGCTTTAAGCCACCGTGTGCCTCCTCCAAACGAAGCGCCTCCTCTGGACGAGCTGCATGATTTTGCTCCAAGACCTTCACAATGCCCGCGTACAGCGGTGAATCCAAGCGCACGAACCAACACTCCCGATCGCCTTCCCCATACCGCCAGTGCTTCCGCTGGCGATAGTATTCAGACCCATACGCGACCAGCCAAAGCTCATAGTCCCCGCGGTTCGCCCCGATCACAAGATTGCGTGTGAGATGAGGCCAGCTTCGATCCGCGTATCCTTCCAGCGGCCAATCCCTGGCCAGGCACCCCTCCGGGAGATCCGGATGCACGACCACTACATCCGCCTTCCATCGCTCGACGTCGTTGGGTTGAATGAATCGATGCGCAAACTCCGGCGTGTTCAGGCCCCAGGCATCGTATGTCTGCCAGCCGGAAAAGAAAGGCAGGGTTCCGGCCTCTGTGGTCATAATGGTTCCTCGTTCAGAGACGCTTCCGAGGCCTTGAGCGATATTTTTTACTCCGTCAAACTGCATGTCCCGAAAGGTCCGAAGCTCTCGTTTGAGCGGCATGGCAACGAATACAAGCCAACTGACGCAAGCCACGCGGAAGAGATAGTTTTGCTTTCCTGCGAGTGCTGACCAGTTGACTGCCAGCAGCAGGGCCGCCGCGAGCGGGAGATAGTAGAAGAATCGATTTCCCACGTTTTGATCCAGCCGCATATGCCAGAAAAAAGCGGTCGGTATGAGGATCAGAGAAATCGATAGCCCGAGCGTTTTTCGTCGTTGCTGTTCGGTCAGGTTCCCCAACCAGGCGATGGACCCAAGCACAACGCCTACGAACAACAGTGGGGCGAAGCTCTCGTGTACTGAGCGCGTGACAATGAGACCAAGAACGCGATGGGCATCCGATTTGACCAGGAAGGGCAGGGGAAACAGCTCTCCAAAGTAGCGGAAGCGCCATGCGAAATAGATCAGACCTGGCAAGATGAACAGGCCAGCGATGGCCGCGATGGTTCTGACGAGTCTTTGCGGGGCTTCCCGTTCCTGTACCCCATCAGGAATAAGGAGCCAGACCAGCAGCGGCAAAGCGAACACCACGCCATCGGGGCGAAACAAGCAGAAAATAAGCGCCGTCAATGCGGCCTGCCCGGTCCGCCGTTTGAGCACGCTATAGACCAAGAGGGCTAGTAAGAGAGCATCCGGCAAAACGGCGAAGCCCGAAGCCGCCGCAAAAATTTGCGGAAACAAAGCGGCTGCCCCCACAACCGCCAACACTTTCCAGGCTGAAATGCGAAGCTCCGCAAACCGCAATAAAACCAGGCTCAGGCCCAGCAGCGAAAGGATGTTCATCGCTGCGCAAAAGACAAACGCCGGAATTCCGAGCCGCATGGCTCCGCTAATGAGGAGCATCCAGAGAAAGTCGGTTGCGCCCTCGGTATGCGGACCACCCGCATAGAAGGTGATCGCCCCATGCTGATAGAGATTGCGGCTGTATTGAAACAAAATGGTAGCGTCTTCAGCGGGCAGAAAAAAGTGCGGAACCAGAGCCAGCGAAATCAAGGCGAGCGCGCCGTAGACTCGCAGTGTCCAAAGCAGAAGTAGATCGATCATGGTTCCGAATTTCAGGGTTCCTTCTCCATGGTGCTCAGTATCATTTTCACTCCATTGTTGGTCTTTCGGGTCACTATGGCCTAAGTGCGTCTGCCCGGGACCCCGTACGCAAGCGGGCTTGTAACGATTTTCTGCAAACCGGGTGTGCCCCGCTGATAGTCTGTCTTCACTGGTCTCCCCGGCACTCCCGGTCGGAGCATGAGTGGAAGCTTGGCGATGAGTGTCAACCATGAAATTTACTCCAGCAAAGTTCTCGACTCGACGTTAGACGCGCTGGCCGCAACAGCACAACCTATCGAGTTGTCTGTCGTTATGCCCTGTCTCAATGAGCGGGAAACTGTGGGCGTGTGCGTACGCAAGGCAATGGGCGCGCTCAAAGATGCGGGCATCCCGGGCGAAGTCATCGTTGCCGACAATGGCTCTACGGATGGCTCCGTAGAACTTGCTCAGGCAGAGGGTGCCAGAGTAGTAAACATCGAGCAAAAGGGATACGGCAGCGCTCTTAAAGGTGGAATCCTGGCGGCACGGGGCAAGTACGTGCTGATGGCAGATTCCGACGACAGTTACGATTTCAGTCACGCCCCCCGTTTCGTACAGCAACTGCGTACGGGGTCAGACCTGGTGATGGGCAATCGTTTTCAGGGTGGCATAAAGGACAAGGCGATGCCTTTCCTGCACCGGTATCTCGGCAATCCTGTACTCAGCGGCATAGGCAGATTGTTTTTCGGGTCGGCGTGCGGAGATTTTCACTGCGGCATGCGCGGTTTTCGCAGAGACAGCTTCCTGCAAATGGATATCCGCTCGACCGGCATGGAGTTCGCCAGCGAGATGGTGGTCAAGGCCACTCTCATGCGAATGAAAGTCAGCGAAGTCCCCACAACGTTGAACCCTGACGGGCGCAACCGCCCACCGCACTTGCGTACCTGGCGTGATGGCTGGCGGCATCTCCGCTTTCTTCTTATGTACAGTCCGCGCTGGCTCTTTCTTTACCCAGGGATTGTCTTGATGTTGGTAGGGCTGGCCGGGTGCGTCTTACTGCTTCCTGGCCGGCGCGTGTTTCACGGCATCGGTCTTGACGTGCATACGCTTTTGTATGCATTCGTTGCCATACTCCTTGGCTTTCAGCTCATCGCATTTGCCACCTTCACAAAAGTCTTTGCTATTACTGAGGGCCTACTACCGGAGGATCCGCGTCTGAATCGCATGTTCCGCTGGATCACGTTGGAAACCGGTTTGCTGGTGGGTGGTCTGCTGATACTGCTGGGTGTGGGCGGATCAATTTTCGCTGTGTCGGGATGGGCAAAAGAGAGTTTCGGCGCGCTGGATATCGAGCACACACTACGCATCGTGATGCCTTCGGTTTTCGCTCTCACCATGGGTGTTCAAATCACCTTCAGCAGCTTCTTCCTGAGCATCCTCGGGCTCAGGCGCCGCCAATGAAGCTACGCCGCTCCTTCTTTTGGGCTGCCTCCGCCGCGCTGACTGTTTTCCTGATTGTTCTGCTGATAAAAATCAGCAAGCTGGACCTCCACGTTACTGTTCAGCAACTGAGAAGTGTCAGCTGGGTATCTTTCACCAAGCTGGTTCTATTGACCGGTATCCATGTGTATCTCTCGAGCCTGAAATGGCGCCGTGTCGACGCCAGCCTTCGCCGTTCCTCCGATTCAGCCCCATCGACGACCATGTCCTTTGCGCTCACCAGTACTGGCGTGGCGCTGGGCCAAATCCTTCCTGTGCAGGTCAGCATGTCGGCAGCGCGGACGCTGGGGACATATTTTCATGGGCGAGCGTTCAAGCGCGGAACGGGTGGCACGCTCTTCGAACAGGCATTTGACGTCCTCATTGTCGGCTTCCTGGTGATCGCGTCGGGCATCACACGGTTTTGTCGCGGCGGGGGAATGATGTGGATGGTTTGTGCTTTTGCGATGACGGGATTTGCGCTGCTGGCAGTTGGCCCGGCAGTCCAGATGATTCGCCGCAAGGTGATTTCGTTGAACGCAAGAGCCGTCGCACCCCGAAATCGGATTTTGAAGAGCATCGCCGGGTTGCAGGAATCAGGCCTGCTGAACCCCTCTCTGGCTCGGCAATTGATGGGTCTCTCCGCCGCACGCTTCGCCATTCAGGTTCTCATGGCCGGCGAGACTGCTCAGGCGATTGGCGTTCATATTCCGCTTTGGCACCTGGCAGCTGCCATGCCTTTCGTCATCATCGCTTGTGTCATCGTGGTCACGCCGGGGGGATTGGGCGTGAATGAATTGAGTTACGCAACCACCTTGCATCTGTTTGGTACTCCGCTGAATGTCGGGGCACAATGGGCTCTAGCCAATAGGGTTCTGGTGGCATCGTCATGCTTTGTTGTCGCAGCATGCGCCGTTGCCTTGTTGGGCCTAACCAGGATCAATCCTGCAAACAGGCCAGCCGCAGTTATGCAGGAAGATTAGCCATGGTGAAGATGACAAATCGAGACCGGCAAGACCCCGATAGCCATTGCACTGTTTGTGGGGGAGCCCAGTGGAGCTTCGTTCGCGTAGGATGTGACCTTTACCAGCCGAACGACGACGCAGAATTCAAGCTTTATCGCTGTCTGACTTGCGGTCAGGTGATGCAGAATCCGCTGCCCACCGCAAGTCAGCTCACTAAGGCGTACTCATCCGAATACGCTCCCTACCGGCCCGCATGGAAGGAGTCGGGTTGGCCATTATGGAAGATTCTTCGTGAGCTCACGACCTCGCGCAGATTGCGTCGTCTACGGCGATATGGAAACGGCAGCAAGCTGTTGGAGGTCGGGTGTGGCGCGGGTGATTTCCTTCATGCAGTGCACCGCTTAGGTTGGGAGGTGAAGGCGGTCGAATACAGCGACGCGCTGGCTGGCGCACTCCGCACGGAACTGGGCTTTGATGTGCGTACCGGCGATTTGACTCCTGGCCTTTGGGAGCACGGCACCTTCGATGTCGTGGCCCTCTGGAGTGTACTGGAGCACCTGAGCAACCCTCTTCAGGCGCTGGTTACGACTTGCTCCTACTTGAAAGTGGGAGGAGTTGCCTTCATACAGATCCCGACCCTCTATGGCGTACAGCAAGGCAGGCAATTCCGCCAATATTGGGCACTGCTCGATCTTCCCCGCCACCTGAGCTTTTTTGGTCGGGAAGGCCTGTCGGATTTATGCGACAAGGCGGGCATGAAGCTGATTGCATTCAAGACCCCACTCCTCGAAACTGCCTGGTGCTATTATGCGAGCGTCTCCAACTACGCCAACCATGCGCCTGTGCGGCGGTTGATGGGAGCAATATCACTGACGCTACTGTCGGTTCTATCCTTTCCCTTCATGGTTGTGCGGGCGTGGCGGGGCCATGGAACAGAAGCTTTCGCCGTAGCCGTCAAGAGATAGCAATTGAACCCGCTTCTTTCAGTGGTTATGCCTACCTACAACGGCGAGCGGTTTATCGCAGCCGCGCTCGAAAGTGTAGGGGACCATGACAGCGACGAAATTGAGCTGGTGATTGTCGATGATGGGTCCACGGATCACACCCTCGATATTGTTCGTAGATATGCGGGTACTCTCCCCCTTCGGCTGATCACGCCCGGAAGGCTAGGGAACTGGGTAACCGCGACCAATCTCGGTCTACGGGAAGCGACGGGCCAATGGGCTTGTTTCCTGCATCAGGATGACCTTTGGCTTCCTGGCAGGCTTAAAACATTGCATCGCGAGATGGAGAGCCATCAGGGCCCGCTCATCATTCACAACACAAGGTACGTGGGCCCGGACGGACGAGAGCTCGGGCCGTGGACTTGCCCGTTCTCCGAGTCGGGCGATATACCCTCAAATCAATTTATCGAGCGGCTCCTGGTGCAAAATTTCATTGCCATCCCGTCCCCGGTTTTCCGGCGCGCCGCGGTCGTTGACTCGGGTGGATTGGACGAGGCCCTCTGGTTTTCGGCGGACTGGGATCTTTGGCTTCGCCTGGGAGCATTGGGTCCAGTTCGCTTCCTAGGCGAGACTTTGAGTGGTTTCCGCGTTCATCCCGCATCGCAAACGGCAGCGCGCAAACTGCAACCCAACGAATGGGAAGACCAGCTCACCACCGTTCTTGACCGTCACCTGGATAGATGGCCGGTGACCGGGCCGCTCCGCACGTCGGTGGAGCAGGTTGCCAGGGCATCGATTGCAGTGAACTCCGCTCTATCGGCCGCATCTCGCGGTGAACCTGTCAGACCTACGGCGGTCTTATTCCAATTGCTCGCGCTCGGGCCCTGGGGATGGCGGAAGTATCTGAGGGATTCTCGAATCGTGCAGCGTGTCGGATCGCGCGTCAAGATACAACGGCTGGCAAAATAGCTCTGTATTTACGCGGACAGCACCCCAATCTACAAACAAGCCGAAGAACCTGCTGTTCCGCGGAAAACCGGAACCCAGTTGATAACCGGAAGCAGAAAGAACTTCAACTGGCTGATCTTTATTTTGATAACGCCTGACGCTTCTACTAGATACTGGAGGATGAAACACTGCGATGCCTCGCGATCTCGCATAGTCCACGCTATCGCGTTGCGACGATCACCTAAATCGTCGGCTGGAACACGCTCGCCAGGAGCATTTCTTGGAAGCCCCTAACGTTCTTTCAGAAAGTCGAGCCGGAACATCCGGGAGGCGCCGAGCTGAACCAGAATGGTTCCCAGCGATTCAGGACAGAACGGCTTATGTGATATACGCCCTTGCTCTCACTGTGGCCATTTCCACCTGGTTCGGTGCCATCCGTGCTCCGCTTTGGCTGGATGAGACTGTTTCTTTCTTTGTAATCAAAGGAGGCTTCTCAGAAATATTATCTCGACAGGGGTGGCCGGGCGTCCCAGCCTATCCATACATTCTTTGGCTATGGGCCAAAGCGGTCGGGACGGGCGAGGTTGCGCTCAAAATTTCTTCCGTTTTAGCCATGCTGGGAGCGGTTTATTTGCTGTACCGCTCCGCCCGAGAACTGTTCGACTCGGATGTTGCCGTCATCGCTGCCATCGTCTTCTGCATTCATCCGATCATACTTTCTGAGTCGATTGACGTTCGGCCCTATCCGTTTGCGGCGCTGGCCATCACCTCTTCGATCTTTGTCCTGGTGCGGTTACGACACCACGACTCCAATTGGCTGGCCGCCCTTTTTGGGCTTTCGGCAGCATGCATTGTCTATTTCCAGTTCCTGTTCGTCGTCATTTTGCCGGCTTTAGTTCTTTGCTTTTTTGCGATCAAGGCCGGTGCCCCTAAGGTCCTCTGGCGGCAATTCTCGGTTGCGCTGGCCACATTTGCCTTGGCGTTCTTGCCGGTCATTCCGGGACTGCGGTACATGTTCCACACCAGCGGCGTTCACGTGTATGCAGAAGCCCCGGCTTTCTGGCAGCTGCGGGGGACCCTGGCCCCTGCACGTGTGGCGCTTTGCTTAGCGGCGATCCTCCTCATCGGTGGCGTCGTACGCCGGATTGATCTGCGAGGCCTTCATGAGGGCAGGACGATTCTGTTCTGTGGTTCGTTGGCCCTGGTGCCCATTCTGATCCTGTATGGCGTGAGCATGGGGACATCGATCCATATCTTCTTAGCCCGCTACTGCATCGTCGCGGTCCCGGGAATTGCACTCTGCTGGGCATGGATAGTGGGCCTGATCAATTCCAGAGCTCTGCGATTGCTGTTCTGCACCGCGCTTGTCGCCGTCACCGCTTACCATTCCTTCAGGTCCCCCTTTTCCCGGGCTCACAATTACACCTGGAAGTACGCTCTGGAGGTCGCCGAAAAACGCGCCTCCGCGGACAACGCGCCGGTGCTGATCTGCAGCGACCTCCCGGAATCCGACTACTTACCCATGCCCGTTGGTTCAGCGATTAAAGACAGCGCTCTCTTCGCCCCGCTTACTTATTACCCCCTGAGCGTGCCCGTTGTGCCACTGCCGCGAGCACTCAATAAGGCAGCGATTCAAGCCGGTGCGCAGTTCCTGCAAGAAGCTACAAAGCGCCGCGAGCACTTTTTGGCCCTTGCCTTCGAACCGTCCTACGAGACTCTTGATTGGCTTGCTAGCAACGCAGAAGGAACACATCGCGTGCACGAAGTGGGGATTTTCGACCGGGTCAAGATTCTGGAGTTCATACCTCGAACCCCGGCCGAGAATTCGGGTGGAGTGGGTACACCCTAAGAGGATCCAGCGCCTTGATCGTTTTCCGGATGGGTGGTAGGAGGGAGGGGTAAGCACTTCGATTCGCAGGCCAGGTACGTTCGATACGTCGCGGGTTACAATGCGACCATCGGTACTCTCACTTCTGCTCTAGACGGAGTCGTCAACCGCACCGAGGCTCTTACGTAAGAAAAATCGCGCTTCGCTACACTTGCTTGCGCGAGTAGAAGTGAAAATGCACGGTTTACTCATTCAAAATTAGGCGATCAGGAGTTCATGCAGAATCTTAAAAAGATTGTCATCATCGGCGGGTGTGGCCATGTGGGTCTTCCCCTGGGCATCGTATTCGCCAATTGTGGACTGGACGTCGTTCTTCTCGATCGCGATCAAGCCAAGATAGCCACGGTGAATGCCGGGCAAATGCCCTTTATGGAAACGAATGCCCTGGAACAGTTGGGGAAGGTAGTGGGCAAGAGATTGACCGCCACCGCGGATGCTTCCTGCCTGCGTGACTCGGACGCTGCCATCGCGGTTCTTGGAACCCCGGTCGACGAGCATCTCAATCCAACGGTGACCGACCTGTATCACAGCATAGACGAGGTAATCGCGCGCATGCCGGAGAACGCTCTTCTGGTTCTTCGCAGCACGGTCTATCCGGGCGTTACCAAGCTGGTTCACGAACGCCTGCAAGCCTCGGGGCGAAAGATTCTCCTGGCCTTTTGCCCCGAAAGAATCGCAGAAGGGAAGGCCATGGAGGAGATTCGGGTCCTGCCGCAGATTATCTCTGCATTCGACCCGGTTTCTTTGACGCGCGCGCGGCAATTGTTCTCCATCATCAATGACGATCTGGTCGAGCTCTCACCACTCGAAGCGGAGTTGGCGAAGCTTTTCTCCAACAGCTGGCGCTATATGAACTTTGCCATCTCGAACCAGTTTTATATGTTGGCTGAGAGCTACGGCCTGGACTACCAGCGGATTTACAACGCGGTGACCCATCGCTACCCGCGCATGAAAAGTTTTGCCAAGGCCGGCTTTGCTGCCGGACCCTGCCTGCTGAAAGATACTCTGCAGCTATCGGCATTTTCGGGAAACAACTTTTTCCTGGGGCATGCGGCCATGTTGGTGAACGAAGGTTTGCCTAACTTCATCGTCGGCCAATTGCGGCAGCAGCAGCAACTTCGCGGTAAAGTCGTTGCCGTGTTGGGCATGGCGTTCAAGTCCGAATCGGACGACAAACGCGAGAGTCTTTCCTATAAGCTTAGAAAATTGCTGATGGTAGAAGCGAAGGAAGTGCTCTGCACGGATCCATATGTAGTTGACTCGAAGCTGATCCCGCTTGAGGATGCGGTACAACGCGCTCAAGTCATCATTCTGGGAGCGCCCCACGCTGCCTATCGCGATCTTCACTTTTCAGACGAAAAGGTGGTCGTCGATGTGTGGGGATTTTGGCCGCATCGGCAGCAACTCGAGACAGGAGGATCTACCGCATCGTGAAAGTTTTGGTAACTGGCGCTTCTGGCTTTATTTGTGGATACCTGATCCAGGAACTTCTGGAGCACGGCTACGAGGTAGTCGGTCTGGACAACTTCAGCAAATATGGACGGCTGCAGAAGTCCTACGATACCCACCCCCGCTACAAACTGGTCGAGGGCGACGCGAAAGACGTCGCTCTCATGAAAACCCTTCTTGCGGACTGTGATCACTTCGTCGCGGCAGCGGCCATGATTGGGGGTATCTCGTACTTTCACGAATTTGCCTACGACCTGCTGGCAGAAAACGAACGCATCATTGCCTCCTCCTTTGATGCCGCGATCTGGGCTCACAAGGAGCGCAAACTTCAGAAGATTGTGGTGCTCTCGTCCAGTATGGTTTTCGAGAGCACGACTGAATACCCCACGCCCGAGGGAGCGGAACGGCGTAGCCCACCGCCTCGATCCACCTACGGCTTTCAGAAACTCGCCGTCGAGTATTTTGTTCAAGGAGCCTACGAACAGTACAAGCTTCCCTACACGATTGTTCGACCGTTCAACTGCGTCGGCATCGGGGAAAAGCGGGCCTTGTCTGACCACGAAATTATGAGCGGCAATGTTCGCCTGGCCATGTCTCACGTCGTGCCTGACCTGGTACAGAAGCTGGTGAAGGGTCAGGATCCGCTGCACATTTTGGGTGACGGAAAACAGGTGCGCCATTACACCTATGGCGGGGACCTTGCGCGGGGCATCTGTGTTTGCGTTGAGCATCCGGCCGCGTTGAATCAGGATTTCAATCTCTCCACGCCGGTCCGCACCACTGTGCTGGAGTTGGCAGAAATCATCTGGAAAAAAGTTCACGGCTCGAGCAAGCCGTTTCGCTACGTGAGCGACCCGGCTTACGAGTACGATGTCCAGGAGAGGGCGCCCGATGTGCACAAGGCGCGAAAGTTGCTTGGGTTTGAGGCAACGACTCCCCTCCCAGACATCCTGGACGAGGTCATTCCTTGGATCGCGGAGCAAGTGGAAATAGGCCAGATGTGAGCGAATCCCTCGCCTCAAAGATTTCGCTGGCAGAGGTGGGCGACAGACCTCTCACCATAGTCATTCCCGTCTACAACGAGGGAGCTAATTTTCCTGCGCTGTGGGGAGAGATGACGGAGCATCTTAAGCTTCCGTTTACTGCCTTGATCGCCTTCGATTTCGACGGAGACGACACGCTCCCGGTGGCTCGGCAGATTATCGGGCGGGGCGAGACTCGGTTGAAGCTCATCAAGAACACCTACGGCCGCGGGGTTGTCGGTGCCATCCGAACCGGATTTGATGCGGCGCCGGCTGGGCCTGTGCTGGTAGTCATGGCCGACTTGTCTGATGACCTGGCGCAGGTTGGAAAGATGCTCGAACTGTACAGGCGGGGCAGCCACGTCGTTGTTGGCAGCCGCTACATGAAGGGCGGCAAGCTTATTGGGGGACCGTGGTTTAAGCAACTGCTTTCACGTCTCTCTGGCCTCACGTTGTGTTGGTTTCGCGGGATACCCACACATGATGCAACCAATGCTTTCAAGATCTATGATCGCGCCATGCTGAGTGCCATCCGAATCGAGAGCAAGGGTGGATTCGAATTGAGCCTGGAGATCACGGTGAAGGCTTTTCTCGCGGGTTACACCATCTCGGAAACGCCGTCCACCTGGCGAGACCGGACTGCGGGGACATCTCGCTTCAGGCTTTGGAAGTGGTTGCCGCACTATCTCAAGTGGTATTTCATGGCGTTTCAGCCTAAATCAAAGAGTCTGGGCGCAACGAAACAACTGCGGTCGGCTTGAACATGGATCGCTGCCATCAGCAAATGGAGCGGCTTACCTCTGCAGGAACGCACGTGTCGGGTAGAATTGGTCGCATGCGACCGCCCGTTTCGCGCCAATTGACGCTGACGGTACCCATTGCAGCAGCCTTCGTTGCGCTCCCAGCGATCGTCTTCTATTGGATTCTATTTCGGACCGCTATAGACATTCCGTTTCAGGATGACTACGAGGCCCTGCTTGATTTCCTAAATCAGATAGCGGAGCTCAAGAGCACGTCCGCGAAAATCTCTTATCTTGCTGCTGCGCAATTCAACGAGTACAAGTTGTTCTTCGGACATGGGTTGGCTTGGTTGCAATTCGCCCTTTTCGGAAAAAGCGACGTAAGGGTCCTTTGTGCGCTGGGCAACGGATTCGTCCTCTTACTCGCAATTCTACTTTGGACCATGTTTCTACCGAATCACAAGAACCTTGCTCATAGGTTTGCGCTCTTCATCCCCGCTTCCTGGCTCCTTTTTCAGCTTCAGTATGTAGAAACGCTCAATTGGGCAATGCCGGCGCTGGCAACTCTTCCTGTGCTTGTGTTCTCGCTTGGCTCTTTTTATCTTTTGATGCGCTCTTCTCGAATGTCGTTTTGTGGAGCTCTGGTTTGTCTCGTATTGGCAGTCGCTTCATTTGGCAACGGCTTTCTGATGGTCCCAGTTGGCACTCTGATCCTGGCCGTGGATCGCCACTACGCACGAATCCTGGGTTGGCTCGCAATTTCAGCTGCGTGTGTCGCCATGTATGCATACCGCTACGTCATGCCGCCTTCTCATGCTCGGATTTATCATTCGCTCTTCTCTACTTTGATCAGCTCGCGACCGCTTTATGTGATTGCCTTTATGGGCAGTACTGCAGCCGTTCCATTTGGCGGGCTAAATCACCGCTTTGTGGTCTTATCTAGCATTGTTTTGGGTCTGCTCATCTGTACTTTTTTTATCGCTATTGCAAGACGAGGCTACATTCGTAGAAATCCTCTCATCTCCTACTGCGTCTTGTTTATCGTTTTAACGGCTATTGGTGTCGCAGGGCTTCGCTCCGATTTGGGCATAGCCCACAGTCTCGACTCTCGGTATAAGATCTACTCCGCTCTGCTACTGGTTTTTGTTTGGTTCGCAATCGCTGAGGAGTTTCTCCAGGACGATCGGCTGCCCATTCGGCGAAATCTCATCTTACTGGTTGCAATCATCGCCACCGCTTTGTTCTCCCTGTCTATGGACATTTGGGGAGTAGCGTATCTCTTGGATCGTAACCGACGAGTCGTTACCGGAATGACCGCTTTCGAGCATCCCGTTTCTTCGGAGGAGCTGGTGGGGCCAATCCTTCCATACCCTAATCAAGACCCAAGGCTGGATGAACTCGATAGGCGGGCACCTTTGATTCTGAGGCAATCAATGAATCTCGGCGTCTATCGACCGCCCGCATACTAGTGCATTAAGTAGGGCTGATGTTTGCACAATCACCGTTTTTGTTCCGCCCCAAGACCGTGGCAACCCGGTAACAGCTCTTCACCTTTTCCGCACAACAAGAAGGAACTGTCTGCCAAACAAGGACCACAGGCCGGGCATTGCGAGGTAGGCGCGTAACATCCACAGCGGATACGTACGCCCCTGCGACATCGAATATGGCAAGAACTTTCCAAGGCACAGCTCTACTTCAAAGCCGCATTTGGTGAGTATCTCCTTCATTGAGCTGTCGGTGAGGGCGACGTAGTGGTCGAAAAAATCCCAGTAGGCACCGGGCACGAGCCTCACGTTCGGCCCCATTGCAATTAGATACCCACCGCTGCGAAGCGCAGCGTGTGCATGCATCAGGGTTTTCTCTACATGCGTCTTTGAAGGTAGATGCTCTAGGAAGTTGCTGGTAAAAACGGTCGTCAAACTGCTGGGAGGGACGGACCAAGTTACCGAGCAATCCTGCTCCAGGATATGGACATCTGGCGACGCTCGCTTTCGTGCTTCGGGGTTCAAGTCCATCCCATATTTGGCCGAACACTGTATCTGGTTGATAAACTCGCAATATCCGCAGCCGAGATCCAGAAGTACTGAATCCGGTGGTATCCATCGTGAAAAATAATCGGTCAGTATCGACCAGACTTGCTTACGGTACTCGGCTTGATTTTGGAATCTCGCTCTGTAAATGAGGTCCAGGTCGGCGCCGGAATGGGCTGGAGGATCGAAACGTTTGGTCAAATCCATAGATTCTCTGACGTTGTTATATATTCTTAAGCGATATTCCGTGCTTCAATGTTCTTGAGTATTTTAATTGTATGCCTGGTGACAGTTCGGCACCTCAACTCCTGTTTAATCGCCTGCAGTGCCCGCAACCGGAACGCCCCTTGCCAGAATAGCCTGTAGGCGTGGATGGCTGCGCCGGCCGGCCTTCTTGTGGAGATTCAAAGACGACGGCCCTTATAATCGGAGGACAATGGCGACAGGAGATAGCAACGCCCCATTTATCGATTCGAATTCAAGCCTAAAACTTTACGCCGGCATTGCCTTCTTATCCGCCATTTACTTCGCGGATGTTTCCCTGAGGGCCAGTCGCAAATGCTTTTGGTTCGATGAACTCTTCACCGTCTATCTTTGTCGGTTGCCTGACTCCGAGAGCATTTGGAAGGCGGTTATAAACGGCGCTGATTTCAACGCTCCGCTTCTCCACCTGCTCACTCGCGGTGCACAGAGACTCTTTGGCGATGGTTTGATTGCAACTCGGTTGCCTGCAATGGTAGCGGTCTGGCTCTTTTGCGTCTGCCTCTTCGCTTTCGTCGCCAGACGCGCTGGCCCAACCGCCGGTTTCATCGCGGGACTCTTCCCTTTTTTTACCTTGGCTCAGTACTATGCGTACGAAGCTAGGGCGCATGGAATCGTACTCGGATGGTGTGGCCTGGCGCTGGTTTGCTGGCAGAGGAACGCAGAGGGGCAATTAAGAAATCTATGGCTCGCTGGCTTCGGACTTTGTGTACTGGGCGCTCTACTGACGCATGTGTACGCCGTATACATCTTATTTCCGTTCTTCCTGGTCGAACTTTTCAACTTGTTCCATAGGGGCTCCCCAAATTGGGGTGTCGTTGCTGTTTCAGTCTTTTCTTTGGCCTCTGTGACTTTCGCCGTGTATCTGCCAATGTTTCGCGTATACCGAGCGACGGTACCCTTCGCCTTTTTCGCTGCTTCTCATGATCTGCTTCAACGTTTCATGGTCGCAGTGATAGGGCCCGCCATCGGCGTGCTTGTAGTCGCGCTCGCACTATTTGCTCTTGAATCAATGCGAGGTACCGTTGAAACGGCCGGGTTCGCAGCCATTCCAACGCGGGAAATGTTGCTGGCTGCGGGCTTCGCTTGCATTCCTATCGTTGGGCTGCTCGGATCCAAGGTGAGCCACAGCCCCTTTATTGAACGATACTTCCTTTCGAGCGTCGCCGGGTGGGCGATATTTTTGGGTTTCGCCAGTTCCAACCGGAAGGGCTCTTGGACTGCACGGGCAATGGCCGGGTGCATGCTCCTTTTACTGATCGGAGACCTGGCGACTACGAGCTACCTCAGCATGAGAAACAGGATTGTGCTTATTGAACCAAGTGCGGGCTTCGCCCTCAGCACAAATCCCGCTGACCCGATGCAGATGTACAAGAGTGTGTCACTTGACCAAAGTGGCTTGGACATAATCGTTCTTCGGCAAGTCGATTATCTCTACTTTGTAAGATATGCCTCACCGGCCGTCGTCTCCCATCTCTGCTTTGGAGCCCCCGCCAACGATCTATTCTTGGGAATGTACGAGAGACTCGCCAAAGGAGCTCGCATCAATCTCAGGACGACAACTTTCGCTCCATTTCTCGCCACCCACGACAGGTTTTTGGCTTACGGCGGTGCCGACGGCAGGGATACAGGAGCAATGTTAACCTTCACGACGGCTGGTTATACGCTCAAATCGGTTCGAGCTGATACGGCCGGCGTAATGTACGAATACGAGAAACTAGACGGAGCTGTGAGGTGAATGCGGGGCAGCCCCGGTTGACGATTCGACGATCAGCATCGTTACTTCCGGCCGCGACGAACCAATCAGTTCGTCGCGGCCTTTTTCCTCGAGAAAACCGGCTCTTCAATGCTGGTGCATAGTAGAAGTGAAAACACTCCGCACTCGTCGAAATTACGGCCATCAGGAGGCCTTGCTGTGATTGTGCTGGATAGGCCAGCACAATCCCGTTGAAGCTTGAATAGAACCTTCAACAGAACGAGCGAATCATCGAACCCAAGAGGATTTGTGAGCAGAGACAAAGGCAAGCCACGAAGGCAACAAACACACCGCCTATTGGCAAAGCAAACTCTACGTAAGACTCTGTGTGAGTTCCTTTTAGTGTTTCTGTTTTCCTATTTCATTCTGTTTCTTGGGATGTCCAGGTACCCCAACATTTACGATGAAGGACTCGTATTGACAGCGGCGATGAGGGTTGCAGCAGGGCAAATTCCTCATCGCGATTTTTACGCTAATTACGGCCCGGCACAATTCTATATTCTTGCGGGACTATTCAAATTGTTTGGTGAGTCCCTTATCGTCGAGCGTCTGTTCGACCTTCTCGTCAAAGCGCTCGTGGTAACGTCGGTCTACGCGATCGCTTTATGCTATTGCCGTCGACTGGTCGCTGCTTGGCTAGCCATCCTCGCAACCATGTGGCTAATCGCCCTCCGCGACCTTCCCGGAACGCCGGTTATACCCGTATCTTTGCTCAATCTGATTAGCTCGCTTTTGATCTGTCCTGTACTTACACGAGGCATCTCGACCAAGCGTATGCTCGCCGCCGGGGCCGTTGTGGGGGTTGCGGCGATGTTTCGCTATGACACCGGTGTGGCACTCCTCGGGATTCACACTTCGGTCATAGCCGTTTCCATCTGGCTTAAGCCGGGAAAACACCGACTGCGTTGTTTTATGTCTACTTATTGGCCGTACTTGCTTGGGTTTGCGGCTGTAACCATACCACCCGCGTTTTACTACCTATCTGTTGCGCCCCTTCACTTCTTCGTCCACGACATGATTGTCTATCCCGGTAGGCATTACCATCCCGGACGCAACCTGCCATTCCCGGGCGTTCAGTTCGGTGAACCTGAGACCCTCGGAGTTTACCTACCCATCTTAGTAGCTGTCGTCGCGCTTTACGTCACGTTAGTTCCACGCTTCAAATCTCGCGGATCAGCGCCGGGCTCCGTGAAACCTTCGGCCAGCATGGAGGAATGGCAAGCCTTTCTCGTGGTATTCGGGATCCTCGCCGCAGTCATGTACCTCAAAGGTGTCGTAAGGGTGTCTCTCGGTCAAATGTACCTTTCCATCATCCCATCGCTGCTGCTGATTGGTGTGTTGTTTGAATACAGGTTTACCCTTCCTCGCCCGGGACGAATCTCTGTGATAATTCTCGCTGCCCTTTCTGTTGTTGCACCAACGTGGGCGGCTCGGCATGTTAGCAAGGGTATTTACCTCGGACATGAATCCGTATTTTCATTTCCTGCACAAGGGGCCCCCGCGATTCAGACGTGGTGCAAGTCCGAAAATCCTCTCACCCACGGTTTTTGTTTTTTCCCTGAGGAGGAGCGCCGGGAAGCAATTGAATTTATCAGCAACCACACCGAGCCAGGTCAAAAGCTATATGTTGGGGTGACCAAACATGACAGAATTTTTGCCAACGACAACATCATCTATTTCGCGACCCAGCGTCTGCCGGCAACCAAGTGGTCCCACTTTGATCCTGGTTTGCAGAACAGCTATGAGGTCCAGGCAGAAATGGTTCGGGAGCTTCAAATGAATTCTCCACCTTATGTTGTGTTGGATTCGGAGTTTGAAGCGGTACACGAACCCAATGACAGCTCCCGGAGCACAGGTGTGACGTTGCTCGACGAATACATCCGAAAGGCTTACCGGCCCGCTCGGAATTTCGGAGATCTGTCGGTATGGCAGCATAAGGAGTGACGGCCGCGCGCGACGCGCGTCTGGCGGAAAATAGAGGTCCGGATGGACTCAGCTTTGGTTGGCAGGTGTTGGCTTTTTCTGGCCGCCCTGGCTGCGATATTCGGTCGCCTACCCGGAACTCTACTGCACCCGCAGTTCTTCGCCGAAGACGGTTTGCTTTTGCTACCTTCTGTGGCGGCTTATTATTGGATTCGCCGGCAAGGCTGGATCCTAACGATATTGAGCATTATGTCGATAGGCATCAGCATCCAGATTTTTAGCCTCGCGCGCTCAGTAAGGCACGCGTCCCTAGCGCCTCTTGGCGCCACACCTGTCACCTTGTTGCGATCGTAGCAGGCAGAATCCTTTTTGACAGCATGATTGGTAGCGGCGATTCTCACTTGAACATTCCCGTGCTGATGCTTGTCGTCGTTGGCGGGTTCATCGTTTTGGCTTGGGGATGGCGAGGTGCACCTATCGCTGTACGCTTTTATGCTGCGTTCGCGATCCTCGCTCTGGTTATCGAATGGACAGTTATGGAATCGTTCGATCGGCCGCGAGTCGCCAGAAAACTGATCGCTGTGCATCGCCGAGGAGCCTTGCCCTTTTGTAGAATTCCGTAGCCGGCAATGAAACTTTTCCATTCGCCTTACCGTTCGAGGCTTTTCAGGCTTAGCCTGGTGCCAAGTCACGTCATTCAACGTCAATCTCTATCGAACACTGTCGCTGGATAGGGTTTCAGCATCGGGTGCCTCCGTACGAGCCTCTGTTCGCTATCTCCGGCGCAGTCTTTCCTCCTGCGACAGCATTGGCAGAAATAAGATACGATTCAACAGCATCAGAAGTCGCTTCTGATGCCCGCCGAAACACGCTGATTAGTAATCATTTGTGCACCTCCCAGAGCAAAATCCGCCCTTATGGGATTTCGTTTTTTCTAATCTTCCTGCAAGCTTTACTACACTGCGGAACTAATGCGCAGTTTTAGCGATTAGTGTTGCCATGCCCCAAATGTGACCGGCATGGAACGATACCCAAACCTCTTGCTTAACTGAGATCTAAGATCCTGGACAACTAGATTGGGAGCCCTTCTCATGCATTCGCGTATATCGTTTTTATGCGCAGTCTCTCTGCTTACGGTTTTGACCGGATGCAGCGGCGGCGGCACTTCAAGCAATACAACAACGGGATCGGGCGACTTTAGTTTGGCCATCGTTCCCTCTTCGATCACGATTACGCCCGGCGGCGCTGCACAGACTGTGACGGTAGCCGCTTCACCAGTGAATGGCTTCACGGGAAATGTAAGCGTAGCTGTCGGCTCCTTACCAACCGGCGTCACGGCTACACCGATGACCCTGTCCATAGCGCCCGGCGGTCTGCAGCAGATTAGCGTGAGTGCGAGTCCGGCTGCAGTAGCTGGAAGCGCTACCATCTCGCTCCAGGCGACCTCAGGCTCTCTCAGTCATAGCGTTATCACTGCTCTAACGGTCAGCCCGGCCGCGCCAGCGGCCTCGACGAACGCGGCATTGAGTGGTAGCTCCTTTGGTTTTGGCAACAATCTTCTTAACAATACCCTGACACAGTCAGTGGTCACGGTTACGAATACGGGTACGACTTCATTGACCATGAACCCCTCCATCAGCGGTGATCCAAGCTATGCGCTGGTGAGCACCGGCTCGTGCGGGGCGCAGCTAGCGCCGGCTGCCAACTGCGCCGTAATGGTCAGCTATACCCCGACGACCGCTTCCGCTCCAGCGACGCAAAATGCGTCCCTAAACCTGGGATTTGTTGGCGTGCCCGCTGGCACTGGCCAGACGGTCGCCCTGACCGGGACGTCAGCCGCATTGACTGCAGGGCAAGTGTCCACCACTGATAACCCGCAGGTAGCGCTCTACGCGATGACGCTGCCCTTTCCCGGTAGTATGACGGTTAGCTTCGGCAAAGATACGACCTATGGAACAAATACCTGGACCCAATCAACCGATGTAAGCGGTGGCGTCGTAAGTATATTTGTCGCAGGTATGCAGGGTAGCACTGCTTACCACATGCAGGCTTCGGTGCAATTTGCCAATGGTATCAGTGCAAAGGACAGCGACCACACGTTCACAACCCAGGCTGTGCCCGCCAACATGCAGCCAACGCTGACCGCCACCACCACTCCGGGAATGACCCCCCAGCCCGGTGTGGAGTTGCTTAACATGCTCAACGGGAAGCCTAACGGCATTGCTGTGACCGATCTTGCCGGAAATGTTCTATGGACCTATGCGGCTCCCGGTCCAGCTACGAATTTTGTGCAAGGCGTAAAGCTATTGCCCAACGGCGATTTCCTGATGGCAATCGGCCCAAACTCCGTAGCTGGGCTGGGCACAGTTCCCCCCGGCACCATCAGCGAGGTTCGGGAGGTGAACCTGGCCGGCGATACCGTTCGTGAAATCGAACTCAACGATCTGAACGCACTTCTTTCAGTTGCTACATGCGCTGAATGCAACGTGACATTGCAGAGCCTGCACCATGACGTGGAGCCACTGCCCAATGGTCACTGGCTGGTACTGGGCAACACCACGATGCAACTTTCCCCAAGCACAACGCCTCCTCTTACCAACCTCCCGCCCGCCACCGTATTAGGCGATGTAATCGTAGATTTGGACCAAAATCTGAAACCGGTGTGGGCCTGGAACGCGTTCAATCACCTGAATCCCAACCACCATCCATATATGTGGCCCGACTGGACTCATGCGAATGCGGTGCTGTATTCGAAGGATGATGGCAATATCCTCATCTCCATGCGCCACGAAAACATCGTTTACAAGGTGGACTATGAGGACGGCAAAGGCGCAGGCGCTGTCATTTGGCGGCTGGGCCAGGGAGGCAACTTCACGCTGAAGAACGGCGTGGATCCGACCGACTGGCACTATGCGCAGCACTTTCCTTCGTTCTTTACCTCTAATACGACCGGCGTTTTTTCCCTTGCCGTGATGGACAATGGCGATGACCGCATCTTTGCCAGTGGCGTCACATGCGGTGCCGCCGGTGCTCCACCTTGCTTGTATTCCACTATTCCGGTTTATCAAATCGACGAGAACGCAATGACGGCAACGCTGGTTTTTCACCAGGAGCTTCCGGCAAACCTCTACAACTTCTTTGGTGGAAGCGTCGATCTGCTACCCAACTCCAACATTGAGTATGACCTTTGTGGTGTCGGCGCAATCGGGGCGGGTTCCTATGTCTACGAAATAACGCCGCAGAGCACGCCCCAAACTGTCTGGACTATGCACATCACAGGGACCAATGCCTACCGCGCGAATCGTATGCCAAGCATGTATCCAGGAGTGCAGTGGTAGATCGGAATAGCTCGCCCCAGGAGCCGCGCTGGCCGTGGCTCCCGGACCTCATAAACTAGTCGACTTACTCTCCACGAATCCCCGCGCCCGGGCAACAAATTCCTCTAGCGGCATCCCGCCTTTGTCTCCCTCGCCGCGGACACGCAAGCTAACCCCGCCCGTCTCCGCTTCCTTGTCCCCGACCACCAGGAGGTAGGGCACCTTCTGCATGGTGAAATCCCGGATCTTCGCCCCCATCTTCTCGTTGCGAGGATCAATCTCTACCCGCAATCCCGCATTCTGCAAGGTCGCCTGTATTTTTTCCGCGTAAGCCAAATGCCGCTCACTGATGGGCACAATCCCGACCTGTACCGGCGCCAACCACAGCGGGAAGGCGCCGGCATAGTGCTCCACCAGCACGCCGAAAAACCGCTCCACTGACCCGTATAGCGCGCGATGGACCATCACCGGTTGATGGCGCTCGCCGTCTTCTCCCACATACTCCATCTCAAAGCGTGCCGGCATGTTGAAGTCGAATTGCACCGTCGTCAGTTGCCACAGCCGGCCCAGGACGTCCACCAGCTTGATGTCGATCTTGGGGCCGTAAAACGCGGCTTCGCCTCGGATGGTCTTATAGGGAATGCCCTTGCGCCCCAGCGCGTTCTCGAGCGAATGAATCGCCAAATCCCAGTTTTCGTCCGAGCCGGTATAACTCTTGCGGTCTTTCGGGTCCCAGGTGGAAAGCTCCACTTTGAATTCCGCAAAGCCAAAGGTGCTCAGCACCAACTGGGCAAACTCAATGCAAGCCACCACTTCATCTTCAATCTGATCCGGGGTGCAGAAGATGTGCGCGTCATCCTGAGTGAAGCCGCGGACACGCAACAGCCCGTGCATGGTGCCCGAGCGCTCGTACCGGTATACATTGCCCAGCTCCGCATAGCGCACCGGCAAATCCCGGTAGCTCTTGGGTGAATTCTTGTAGATAAGAATGTGGAACGGACAATTCATCGGCTTCATGCGATAGTCCGCGTCGTCCAGCTCCATCGGGGTAAACATGTTTTGCGAGTAGAAGCCTTCATGACCGCTAATCTGCCACAGGTGCACTCGCGCCACGTGTGGCGTGTACACCAGCTCGTAACCGTGCTTGAGACACTCGTCCCGCATCCAGTCTTCCATGATGCGGCGCACCATGGCGCCTTTGGGATGCCAGAAGATCAAGCCCGGCCCGGCAACTTCCTGGATAGAGAACAGGTCCAGCTGCTTGCCCAGGACACGATGATCCCGCCGCTGCGCCTCTTCCAGGCGGGCAAAGTGCAGCTCCAGCTCCTTGTTGGAGAAAAACGCTGTGCCGTAAATCCGCTGCAGTTGCGGATTCTTTTCATCCCCGAGCCAGTAAGCCCCGGCCAGGTTCATCACTTTGTATGCCTTCACCCTGCCGGTAGACGGCACATGCGGTCCGCGGCAAAAATCCTCAAACGTGCCGTTGCGGTAAAAGGAAATGTCCTCGCCGGGCTTGGTGAAGCGCTCGACGAAGTGGGCCTTCATGAAATCGTTGCCGGCCTTGAAGCGCTCCAGGCTCGTCTCCCGCGGCTCCCATTCGCGCACAAAAGGTTCGTTGCGCGCGACTACCTCGGCCATTTTGGCTTCGATGGCCTTAAGGTCTTCGGGAGTAAAGGGCGTGGGCCGGTAGAAATCGTAAAAGAAGCCTGCGTCCGTCGCTGGGCCATGGCCTAGCTTGGTCTCGGGATAGAGTTCGAGCACCGCCGTCGCCATCACGTGCGCGGCGGAGTGGCGCACTACCTTCAGCGCGTCGGCATCCTTTTCGGTCAGCAGCTGCAGCCACATGTCCTCTTTCAGAGGAGTGCTCAAGTCCACCAGGCGTTCGGCGTTTGCTTCCTCGGCGGCGTACATCCCGGCTTCCGGCGGGGCTTCTCCGGCTGCCTCCGTCGCGTCGGTGTTTTTTGCCGTTCCGTTCGTGCTCGCCGGTCGAACCCGGGCAACAATCGCGGCTGCCGCCAGTCGCGGTGAGATACTCTGGGCCACGTCGAAGGGAGTGGATCCGACGGGGAATTCTTTGATGGAGCCGTCGGGTAGATGGACTTTTATTGAGTCTGCGATCGGTGTCATTTTCCTGCTTTAACTCTTAAGGATATGTGTGTGTGCCCTCATTCGTCGAGGGCGGAACGAACTCCAGTTTTGACGGGCCGGTGCCTAGGTTGTTCAGTGCAGAGGGTGGATAGGAAACGCACCTCGCGGGACGGCATTGGTTGGGCCTTGAAGGATGCAAAGAGAATTCGGATTTAGAGGGTTGTGGCAACCTCATTGCCAAGGTCAGAGAGACTCTGGACTGCGCGGCTCATTCCAGCCGTCCCTACGGGACTGGATCGTGGTTCTGCACGTACCCAGGACTAACGTCCTGGGCTAAGTTCAGACGTCCCTGCGGGACTGAGTTTGGAAATGAATTTTGCCCATCGTCTGCGCGAACTCAGCGGCTGACTTCGCCCTATTTGTGTCGAAAAGCGTACCTCAGGGGACCTCAGGGGCTAAAGCCCAGCGTATTCTCAATTGTTACGGCCGACTAAAGTCGTGCCCTGATACAAAAACCTAGTTTTTCAGCAGCCCGTTCAGCCGTCAAGCGCACAGACCGTTACGGCACGGCTAAAGCCGTGCCCTTGGTTCGACAACGCAAGAATGACAGCTGGCATCGCTGCACATTCATGTCGTGCCCTGATACAAAGCAAAATTGAGCTTCCAGAGGAGCTTCTTCCCTAAGGAAATTACACCAGTGCGGAGTGAGTCATGGCTTCAAGGACAGACAGAGGCGATGATTCGGGAGAAACCATGGCCTGATGTTCCACCAGGAATGTTTGCTCCAGTGCGTACTGGCCGGAGAGAACCGCGTGCGGAACCATGTCGGTGTACACCATCCAACTCGACCCGGCTGGGAACTGCAGATACTCCTTACGGCACTCCGCCTGGAAGGATGCGTTCTCCTTGAGGAAGTTGTGGAAGCGCATCATGAAATCGTCATAGGGTGATCGCTTCAGGCTGGGAATCGCGTATCCCAAGCCTGCGGTTTTGGCCAGGGAGCGCAGCGCGCGACTGGCGGAGTTGCCGGGCCCAGGAAGCGAAATCTGTTGCGGCGCATAGCGGGACGCAAGCACCGGAAACGGGTCGCTGACAACCCAGTCGCGCGAACGCGTGGGATGAATGTTGTTGAAGAAGCGCAGTATGCGCGCACCACGCGTAGGCCGGGTAGGGAAGGCATCGGTGTGCAGCAGGTCGTTGCGGCGGCGCAGCGGTAAGTCGCGGCCTTCCTCCTCCTGCGGCCGGAAGCTGGCGTAATCCAGTTGCCAGCGTCCCTGGTAGGGCGACAAAAAGCCGGTCAGAAATCGGGTCACATCCTGTGAGTACTGGCGCATGACCGCTTGCAATTGCTTCAGTTCCGCAGCACCCGTGGTGCCGGCGTCCAGCCCGCTCACGCTATCCAGATTCGGCTTGTAGGCAATGTTCTTGTGCAGTGAGCTGCCCGTCTGCTGCTGGCCCAGCAGGAAAGAAAGGTCCCCAGCCGGCAAGCGAATGGGAGTCTGCGGAAAGTAGAGAATGTCGCCCGCTTCCAGTCGCCGGCACCAGGCTCGCGCCTGGGCATCTGCGAGCCCGTTGCGCTGCGCTGACTCAACATCGATGGTGACGAGAGCCACTCGAGCAGGCCTCCTAGCCTCGGGAAACCTTGCGGCGCACCCAAAGGGAGCCGAAAAAGATAAGGCTGGCGAGCAGCACGACACAAGCGGCGGGGAAGGAAATGTACTTGTAGCTGACGGCGTAGTCCACGTGGTGGCCCATGCCGTTTGAAATCATCAGGCCGACGATGGCCAGGAACGTAAACAGAAAGAAGCTCAGGAAACCCACAGTAAAGGCCATCAGAAGACTGGTGGCGAAACCCAGATCGCCCAGCGGGACGCCGAAGAATTTCCCCCCTGCCTGTGGGGGGCGAACCTGCTGCAGGTTCTGCTGCGCATTCATAATTGGCCTCGAAAGGGGAAGTGCTCACCCCGCCACTCAGCTAGAATACTAGGTTATGGCTGAAGCCGCCCAAATGGAGTTGTTACCGGCATCGCTCGTGGCGCAGCAGACGCCCGTGCGTCAATCCGAAAACCGCCTGTGCTACGCAATCTTTGCCGATACCCACATCACGGAGCAAGAGCTGGAGCCGATCGTGCAGGCAGTGCCCAACGCGATCGCGGCCGCTCTCTCCCGGCATGCATATTATTTTGTGCCCCTCACGATTGGCGAAACCGAGGAGACCATGGTGGCGCCCGGCTACACCATCGACCTGGGCGATCGGGCCATGTGTCACCGCAATGTGCAGTTTGACGGCTCCGATTGCATCTTCATCTCCACCCGGCTCATGCAGGACCGGTTTGCCCTGGCGTTCGAGTTCTTTATCAACGTGGGGCATCACTTCGTCGAAGCAGCTGGGGTACCGCAGAGTTTCTGTGACCTGGTGTGGTCGCAGGCCCTTGCCGAGGTGCGCGGGGAAACCAGTCAGGATAGTTACGAAAGCCGCCGCCGCGCACTTGACCGCGGGCGCAGTGATAGTCCTGCCACCCGCATGGCGGAGAGGAGCTTCTCCCGCGTGGACCAGACCGCGGCGGGGCGGATAGCGGAAAAGGGCCGCGTCGACGAGAAGGCTAAGAGCAGCTTCTTCGAATCCGCTTTTTCCGATGCCCTGGCGATCTATATGCTCTCGCTCACGCTGGACTTCAACTACACCGACCTGCGGGAGCGCGAGTACCCGCTGTTGGCCGCGCCCGCGCTGGCCGAGCGCCTGCGCCATGTGGCCGCGCTCTTTCCGCCCAACGCCGGATACGATTTCCAAATTTCCTATCGCCATAAGTTCTGACCAGTACAATCAGCGAATGATTGCGCACTTGCGTGGGAAGCTCCTGGCGAAACGTCCACAGCAGGCGATCATCGAGGCGGGCGGCGTCGGCTATGACGTGGTGATCAGCGTGACCACGTTCAGCGCGCTGCCACCGGAGGGAACCGAGGTGGCCCTCTTCATCCACACCCACGTACGCGAAGACACTCTGGCGCTTTATGGCTTTCTCAAGCCCGAAGAAAAGCGGGTCTTTGAGCGCTTGATCACGGTGAGCGGCGTGGGCCCAAAGCTTGCCGTCACCATCCAGAGCGGTTTGAGCACAGAACGGTTGGTGGGCGCCATCCGCGGCCAGGATCATGCCACCCTCTCGCAAATCCCGGGAATTGGCAAACGCCTGGCGGAGCGGTTAGTGGTGGACCTGAAAGACAAGCTCGAAGACATGGCCACTGCTCCTCGAACGGTCGAAACCGGACCGTCCACGGAGGACGTGCTTTCCGCCCTGGTGAATCTGGGTTATCAGCGCCCGCTGGCGCAGAAGGCAATTGCCGCGGCGGTCGCGAAGGATAAGACAGTTAGCGACAATTTTGAGACACTTTTCCGAGCTGCTCTGGCCGGCATGCGCAACTAAGTCCGGCCCCAAGCGGGTAGAATTTTCACAATCGGTGAGTAGATTGAACTGGTTTTTACGGTGCGGGAAATCCACAACCCCGTAAAGTGCTGAAACTATGTGCCGTGTCAAGCCGCGTGTTTGGCACGGCACATGCATCCACTTAATACGTAAAACGCAGCAAAAGAAGACAGCCGTCGCGTTCGGCGGTTTTGAGTTTGCGGCGCACCTCGGTGATGCCGCGGAGAAGATGCCCATGCCAGGGAGGTGTGGGCATCTTCTTTTTCTGTTTGGCCCCAAAAACTCATTCCGACGGCGGTTTCATCTGTGCCTGATTGACACAGCCGATGGCCTTGCGCATATCGCCATCGTCGCCGGAACTCGCTCCAGTCTTGTGCATAATATCCTGCTGAAATTTCTGCAGTTCAGGGAATGAGTAGTGCGTACAAAGATTCAGTTCCCACGTATCAGCCGTCTTTTTCGAAACTACATACATACGGATGGTTTCATCCGCATGCGCGGAAGAGTCGCTTTCCCGAATAATGGAGAAGCTATAGTAGCCAGGAATGAAGCCGGCATCGGTCCGGGTATCCATCGAGTTCATCACGATCGTGCGATCATCTACCGTGATGTTGTCGTATCGGGCAACGATGAGTGCGACCTGGCGAGCCTGGTCGAACTCCATCTCATGCACACGCGCACGCGCGCACAGGGTAGAGGTGGCCATTAAAAAGAAAAAAAGGGCAAGTTGTCTCATGTATGTGAGCAGCCGGACAGCCTTGTCAGATTGAGGGAGGCAAGCAAAGTCTACCGAACAACCATCGAAACACGCTTTGTTGTGGCGTAGCAAGGGCATTACTTTTGTACTTTAAAACCGGTTTTCGAGTATATCCTGCGGAGTTACTATCTGACTCTGGTGGTCCGTATATGGGCTTCACAGGCTACGGAAGAGGGCTCTGCACACTGTATTTATTCTCATCATGACGATCTCCTCCTTCTCACACATCGCCGGCACACCGTACTTTCGTGAAGCTGGCCTCAAGTTCCTGCGCAGCCTTAAACGAAATAACCGCCGGGAGTGGTTTGAGGCCCATAAGCCGGAGTTCGAGCGCGAGTTGAAGCAGCCCATGCTGGCGCTCATCGAAACCGTCAACAAGGCCATGGAAGCCTTCGCTCCCGGCCACCTACGACCGCCGCAAAAATGTATGATGCGCATCTACCGCGACATACGTTTTTCTTCTGACAAGCGGCCTTACAAGAGCCATATCTCTGCCTGGTGGTCGCGGGAAGGCCTGGAAAAGACTTCCGGCGGAGGCTATTACATGCATATCTCGCCGGAGGAAGTGCTTATCGCCGCAGGCGTGTATATGCCGGAGCGGGAGCAGTTGCTGGCGATCAGGCAGCATCTGCTCGTCCACCATGCCGAGGTGCGGCAGGTCCTCATGGACCGCAAGCTCAGGCGCATGATGGATTCGTTTACGGGCACGCCGCTCACACGGCCACCGAAAGGCTTCCCGAAAGATCACCCGGCGATGGATTTGCTCTTGTGCCGGCAGTGGGGTGTGGAAGGAAAGCTGTCCTCATCGGCGTCGCTACAGAAGGACTTCGCGGACGAGATCATTCGCCGCTTCCGGCTCGCAAGCCCCCTCGTAGACGCCCTGAATACGCCTCTGCTGCAGAGCGTGCAGAAAAAGCGGCGGCCTCTTTTCGGCTTCTAGCCTGTGGGCAAAGCACGCTGAAATCTGAGGAAAACCTGTGAAATTGGGCCAAATCTTGGAAAAACGAGCCAAAAACGCCAACAATTATCGGTTTTTCGATTGACAAACGTTAGACAAAGCCGCATCGTAAACGGCGGTGGGTCGTTTTTACCCGCATAAACACTGGGTTTTCTGATGATTGATGCGCGTTTCCGCGAGCATCCAATCTACAGAAACCGGTCAAGACATGGATTCTCAAGGGTGCGGAACAACGCGACCGTGGGCCATGAAATACCACAGACGAAAGAAGGACACAATATGGCAACAGGCATGACCAAGACAGCACTGGTCCGGACAATGGCAGAAAAACTTGAGTTGACCAACAAGCAATCCGCGGCATTTCTCGATCTGCTCGCAGAGACGGCAGTGAAGGAAACGAAGAAGAATGGCGTGTTCGTCATCCCTGGGCTTGGCCGGTTGGTAAAGGCTGAGCGGAAAGCCCGCATGGGTCGCAATCCCCAGACTGGCGAAACGATCAAGATCAAAGCCAAGACCGTGGTCAAGTTCCGCGTGGCCAAGGCTGCCAAAGACACCATCGCGCCGCCGAGGAAGTAGCAGCACTCCTGCACGGCTGCAACATCGAAGAGGGCAGGCGTCTTGCCGCGCCCTCTGCACCTCCAAAGTGTTCTTGCGCTCTAAACCCTGCCCTCGACTCCTTTACCTGCCAGCGCACGAACCACGAGGGAAACCCCGTAGCAGATGAGCACGCATTGGACCAGGATGCGCGCGTTGTAGCGCCAGGCAAGCACCGCAAAGCAAAGCGTAATGGCGACTGGATAAGTCTCCGCCAAGAGGGCTTGCACCCAGTTGGGGCGAGCAACCGAGGTTGCCGCATTTCGGCCGGTTACACGAGGCCACAGCCGGGGCACATTCCGGCGATACTGCTGGTACACATCTCCCTGCCTGGTGGAGAGGAAGCGCTCCTCCGCCCGTATCAGAAGCAGGACAAAGACGCTGAAGGCAGCCAGAAAGAAGGCCGCCCCGCTGGGTGGCATCAACACAGAGACGCCGAGCGCAAGCAGCCACGACCCCAGGTAGAGCGGATTGCGAACATATCGGTAAGGCCCCGCTGCGACGAACTCTTCGCCCTGCATCGCCGCGCCGCGCATCACGCCGGAACCGAGATACGCGGTACCCCAAAGGCGCAGAATCGTCCCCAAGACCAGGCAGGCGAGGCTCACAAGAGTCACTGCCACGGTTGCAGCTGCCAGGCTGATCCATCCGCTGCGGGCCAAAAGCGTCGATGCAGCGAGCCAGAGTGTGCCTTGGTGGCCGCTGCGAAATTCCCAGGGCGGCAGAAAGCCGATCAAGTAGAGCAATACAAAGATGAAGACGCGGAAGCGAAACGCCAGCTCCGCCGCTCTCATAGGCGCCTCGTCCGCCGGCCGTTCGGGCACAGCGACGCATAATGTAACTGTGCCTGTGTCATATACGAGAGCGCGTCAAAACCACTATTTGCCCGCTATGGTTTCGAGCAGGGCGTCGAAGTCTTCCAGGCGGGAATATTCGATGATCACTCGCCCGCGACCGTTCTTGTCTTCGATCGAAACCTTCAGACCCAGGGCTCTCTGCAGCGCATCGCGGGCTTCGCGGACATTGGGATCAAGCGGTGCTTTCTCTTTTTCTTCACCCTTCGGTTTCTTCTCCGGGTTGAGCAATCCTTGCACATAGCTTTCGGTCTGGCGAACTGACATGGAGAGCGCGCTCACCTTTTGCGCAGCCTTCAGGATCGATTCCGGCGATTCGAGGCTCAGCAATGCGCGTGCGTGCCCAAAGCTAAGACTGCCGGTCTCCACCTTTTGCTGCACTTCGGGCGGCAACCGAAGCAGCCTTAGAAAGTTAGCGACCGACGCTCGATCCTTGCCCGTCCGCTGGGCCATCTGCTCTTGGGTCATTTTGAAGTGGTGGCTCAGGCGGTCGTATGCCCGCGCCTGTTCCATGGGGTTCAAGTCCGTGCGCTGTAAATTTTCGACGATGGTTATCTCCATCGCCTGCTCGTCAGACACGTGGCGCAGGATGGCAGGCACGGTGGCCTTGCCGGCCATTTTGGAGGCAAGCCAGCGGCGCTCGCCGGCAATCAATTGGAAACGATTGTCGGCCAGCGGCCGCACTAGTATTGGCTGCACAACCCCCGTTGCCGCAATCGACGCGGACAGTTCTTTAAGGGCGCTTTCATCCACGGTCGCCCGGGTCTGAAAGGGGTTCCGCTCAATAAGGTCGACGGGGATTTCTCTCGGCTTACCCTCATCAGGAACCGGGGCAGCGTTCGCTGCGGTAGGAGCGGGGGTAAATCCAGATCGTCCGGGCAAAAGGGATTCAAGACCTTTACCAAGGGCGCGGCGTTTGGGTAGTTCGATAGAAGGGGTCATCGTCTAGGGTCCTAGGAGCCGGGGTTGAAAACTGCAAATTCGGTTTCGGCCTGATGCAATAACCTGGCCGGCATCACAACATCTCGTCCGGGTGAGAAGGTCAAGCGTATGGCCAGAAACGTACTTTATTCTCTTGTCTTGTTTGTGCGTGTGCCTGCGTAGCTGCTTTCCGCTCCAGGGCGCGCGGGCTCTCGATGTTATTGCGAGCCAGAATCTCTTCGGCAAGTTCGCGGTAACTTTCGGCGCCTCGGGATCGGGGATCATATAGGGCCACCGGCTTTCCGTAGCTCGGCGCCTCTGCCAGGCGGACGTTGCGCGGGATGGCCGTCTTAAGCAGCTTGGCTCCAAAGAATCGGCGAAGGTTTTCTGTGACCTGTTGAGCCAGGTTTGTCCGCTCGTCGTACATGGTGAGAATCACACCCTCGATGTCGAGCGTTGGGTTGAACGCAGCCTGAATGCGGCCAAGTGTCGTAAGCAGCTCAGAGATGCCTTCCAGGGCAAAGTATTCGGCTTGCATGGGGACAAGCAGCCGGTCTGCCGCGACCAGGGCGTTGAGAGTCAGCAAGTCGAGAGCTGGCGGACAGTCGAGAATAATGAAGTTGTACTGATTCCGGACCGGCTCGAGGGCCTGGCGAAGACGGTATTCGCGGCGCTCAACCTGGATGAGTTCGACAGTGGCGCCGATGAGGTGATTGCTGCCAGGAACTACCTTTAAGCCATCGATTTCTGTGGTGAGGGTAGCCTCCGCGATGGTGGCGTTCCCCATGAGGATGTCGTAGGTGGAGTTGCGGTTTTCATCCCGCGTGATTCCGAATCCTCCGGAGGAATTGGCCTGGGGATCACAATCAACCAGTAGGCAGGTCAATCCTTCCAGAGCTAATGCCGCAGAGAGGTTGATTGCGGTAGTGGTTTTTCCTACCCCGCCCTTTTGATTAACGACCGCGATTACTTTACCCATGCGTAATTGGAAGAGTATCTAGGGATGACGGGGAGAGCAAGAAATGTCGATGTGCAGAACTGGGCTCAAACTGTGGAGAACCCTCTACGGGGTAATGGGGGGAACTCGCAAACTCGCACATTTGCAATGAGATAGCAGGGGGTTGCCGGGGTTCAGCTCTCCGGCTTGTTTTTTAAAGGCCGGTGGAAATCCTGGTGTTCCACGTGGAACAACCGCGAACCAATCCAATCGAAGCAGCGGTAGAAGAAAGCGATGTTCCACGTGGAACAGCTAGCCCCGCCGGCCGATTTCCAGGACCATCTGCATGGTGTTCGGGATAGAGATTGGCTCCAACCATTCCAGGCCCGGCACCGCTTTTCCCCGAGCCAGATCGGATCGCTCGGTCGTAAGCAGCACGAGGTACCGCTTTACGCGTTGTAGCGCCAGAGGAACCGCCAGATCCATCTTCTCTACCGCTCGCATGGCGACAGCGTCAAATGTACGTTCGGGCATCGCTTCCACGCGGCCGTCGTAGACTTCCCCTTCCAGGCTGAGAACCCGCATAGCCTCCCGGAGGAATGATGCTTTCTTGCCGTGCGCCTCGGCTAAGGTCACGCTGATCTCCGGACGGCAAATCGCGATTGGTATTCCTGGCAGCCCCGCGCCGGAGCCGTAATCCAGAAGATTGGCTATATCCTGCGGGAGCCGCCCGGCGACAAACGCGCACTCCACAAAATGCCGCTGGATGATTTGGTCCGGATCCCGAACCGCAGTCAGACTAAGGCGCTGGTTCCAACGGAGCAGCAACTCCAGGTAAGCCTGGAATTTGTCACAGGCGCCTACGGGCAAACCCGAGATCCCGGCTTGGGTGAAAGCCTTCTCTATCTGCGCTGCTGTGGCATTCAACTCGCGCACGGCTCGCTGGCTTCGGCTCTCGGGGAAGCTGACCATTGGCGTGCAGCATCCAGAAAGGCAGCGAAGAGGGCGCGCGAGGCAGCGCTTACGCCGTAGCTGCGTTCGGGATGCCACTGCACCGCGACCAAAAACTGATTCGGGTCCGCACCCTCCAGGGCTTCGATAACCCCATCGTCAGGGCTGGTGGCCGCAACCATCAACGCCTCCCCGGGACGACCGATTGCCTGATGATGGCTCGAATTGACGAAAAGCTCCGGCGCTTCCTCGCCGATCCCTCCCACTAAGTGGGAAAGCCGGGAGCCCGGCGTCACCAGAATCGGATGTGCCCTTTGCACCTCCCGCCCAGGTTGATGGTTAACCGTGCCCGCAAGGGCCACCTCTGCATCGGGCAAGTCTTTCGGTAAGTCTTGGATTAGCGTGCCCTGGCGCCATACATTCAACGACTGCAAGCCATAGCAGATGCCCAGAATCGGCTTCCCCTGTTCGAACGCGCCCTGCAGAAGAAGTTCGTCCACGGCCTCACGCGCCTCATCTTTGGCCGCGCATTCCTTCACCCGTTCCTGTCCGTATTTCGCGGGATCAACGTCTGCAGGGCTTCCCGGCAGCAGGATACCGGAGCAGGAAGCGAGGATGCCTGCCCATTCGGCAGGAGTCGCGTGCAGCGGAATGGGCACCGCTGTTCCTCCCGACGCTTCCACGGCGCGCATGTACTGCGGCAAACTGCGCTGGTTGTATGCCTCGTCCGTCGACGTAGGTTCCGGGATAGCGATACGGGGAAGCGTCATGAATCCTCTCTGGTAACTTCCGCACTTGCCGTAGCCAGGCTGGGCGAAAGATCGCCGGGCGCCGCGTGAGTTTGATACAAGTGCAGAATCTCGTCGCGAAGTCTAGCAGTAAGTTCATCCGCTTGCCGGATCGTGTAGCCAGCCGGATCGATCGGTTTGCCAATCACCAACTTGACCGGCCGCGGACGAAAGTGATGCGTGTGGATCGGCAACAATTCAAAGGTACCGATTAGCGCCATGGGCACCAATGGAACTCGAGCGCGAATGGATATGTAAGCCGGCCCACGCATGAAAGGCTGCACCTGCCCATCTTTGGTACGACCACCTTCAGGAAAGATGAACAAGGGCAAACCAGACTTAAGTACGCGAATCGCCCGATTGAGCCCGGCAACCGAGCCGCTGCCGCTTTCCTCATCAACTGGAATCTGGCCGGAGCGATTGAGGTGCCATCCAATGAACGGCCACTTCCACAAACTCTGCTTAGCCAGGATGCGAAACTGAAACGGCAGGCTGCTGAACACCAGCGGGGTGTCCATCAAGGAGGTGTGATTCGAGGTATACACGGCGACCGGCAGCAGGTTCTCACGTCCGATAACGGTCACGGGAGCACCGGCAATTCGCAGTGAGGTCCGCGCCCATTGACGAGCGATGTTGTGCTGCAGCCGCCCATCTTTTTCCAGGCAAGACGCAGCGAGCGACATACATCCAAAAACGCCGGTAAAGAAAAAGAACAGGGGGCACCGCGCCAGGTTCGACGTCAACCGGCTCGTCAACGACAAAGCCGGTTGAACGCCATTGGAGCTCATACCTGCGGAGCTCATGCTTTCATCCACTCCACAGGTGCTGCCTGCCCAGCCACCAACCCCGGCCGCAACTGTCCCACCAGGTAGACTGATCCGGTAACCACGACGAGACCGTTGACCGGGGTCAGCTGAAGCGCGCGCTCCAGGGCGCCGACCGCCCCGGCAGCCGCCTCTACCTCGCTGCCCGTAGTCGCCGCGGCCGCCAGCAGATCCTCGACAGAGGCACTACGCGGTGAGTCGACCGGCGTTACCACCACCTTGCCAAATAGGGGAAAAAGAATCTGGGCGAGCTCCACAGCGGGTTTGTCTTTCAAACAGCCGAAAACCAGGGTCAAGGGTTGGCCGCGGTCCAGATGCGAAACGGCCGCGCGCAGCGCCCACGCACCAGCAGGATTGTGGCCCACATCCAGCAGCACATCTGCCCGGTCGCGATTACCGGGTATCAGCTCCAGCCGAGCCGGCCACACGGTATCCCGAATGCCGGCCTGGATATCGATCGGCGTGATATTGTAACCATGACTGTGTCTTAACTCTACCGCCGTGGCAATCGCCAACGCGATGTTGCGCTGTTGATGCGCGCCCGCCAACGGCGAGTCGATGCCGATCAGTTCGCCCATTACAGACAATGGATAACGATTGCGTGTGTACTGTTCGGGATGATTGTGCACGGGCACGTAGCTGGCGGCATTCACGCCTCTCACGCCGAGTGCGTCTGCCACTTCTCCCAATGCCTGGTTAGCTTCCGGGTGCTGTGGCAATGTGATCATGACTCCCTGGGGACGGAGGATGCCGGCTTTTTCGCGCGCTATCTGGTCGACTGTCGATCCTAGCCACTCCGTGTGGTCAAGCGAGATATCGGTAATCACTGAGACCGCGGGCTCGACAATATTTGTCGCGTCCAGCCGGCCGCCCATGCCTACTTCCACCACCGCTGTATGCACCTGGCGGGAGGCGAAATACAAAAAGCCCATCGCGGTGAGGGTCTCGAAAAAACTCGGCAAAGCCGGCAGCCGCTCGTCCCGTACCAGGCTCTCGGCGACTTCCTCGACATGAGAGAAGAGGGCGGCAAAATCATCGTCGCCAATCATGAAGCCATCCAGCTGGATGCGCTCATTCACACGGCTCAGGTGAGGCGAAGTGTAGAGACCGGTCCTATAGCCGGCTCGAGCGAGGATACTTGCCAGGGTCGATGCGGTCGACCCTTTGCCGTTGGTACCCGCCACCAGGATCGAGGTGAAAGAACGCTCGGCGTTGCCCAGCGCTGCCATGAGGGTGCGCATGTGCGCCAACTCAAATTTCCGGCGAGGCGCGCCGGGCGCAGTGTGCAATTCCTGACCGAGAGCATGCAGGCGGTCAAGGGCCGAGGCATAAGACATGTTCTTATTCTAGAGTGAATTCCCTGCTGCTAAGCGCCCGCCGGCCACATGAAGTCCAACGCGCGGATGAGATAGTTCTTCATTTCGCGGCGCGGCACGATGGCGTCCAACATACCGTGGTCCAGCAAAAACTCGGATCGCTGAAATCCTTCCGGAAGCTTCTGGCGAATTGTCTGCTCAATCACTCGTGGGCCGGCGAAGCCGATCAGGGCTCCGGGCTCGGCAATATTAAGGTCGCCCAGCATGCCGAAGCTGGCGGTCACACCGCCCGTGGTCGGATTGGTAAGCACTGAGATATACGGCACACCCGCGTCATCCAGCTGCCCCAGGCCGGCGGATACTTTGGCCAATTGCATGAGGCTTGCAACCCCCTCCATCATGCGCGCGCCGCCGGACGCGGCGATGATGATGAGCGGCTGCCGCGCAGCCAGTGAGCGGTCGATCGCCCGCGCGATCGTCTCCCCCACCACGCAACCCATACTCCCACCAATGAAGGCGAACTCCATCACACTCAGAACCACGGGATGGGGGCCAAGGTTTCCCAAGGCATTGATCACCGCATCGTTGAGGCCGGTCTCACGCCGGGCCTTTTCCAGCCGGTCCCGGTATGGCTTGATATCGACAAACTCCAGCGGGTCGGTGGATATGAGTTCCAGGTCAACCAGCTGGTACCCCGGTTCCAGCAGGCTGGCGATGCGGCTGTGCGCGTCCAGCCGGAGATGGTGTCCACACTTGGGGCACACCTGCAGATTAGCTTCGAACTCGGCCTTGAAGACGTATTGCCCACAGCCCTCGCATTTCTGCCATAACCCCTCGGTGCGCACACTCTTCTCCGCCGTATTCGGTTCAATCTCGTTTTCCTGCCGCTTAAACCAGGACATGTATTCCCTTCCGCCAATCGCCTCCGGTGGTGTTGATTGCCATACCCATGAACGTCCGTGCCCCGACTTTGGAGCATACAGCCACTGCTCTCGTTATGCCTCTGATTTTGTGCAGTCTTCCCTGGTCAGGAAGCTGCATAAATACTGCATCAGTGCCCGCTGTGGTACGGATGCCCTGCAAGTATTGTAAATGCCCGGTAGAGTTGTTCCGCCACTACCAGGCGGGCAAGCTCATGGGGCAGCGTCATCCGTCCTAGCGAAAGGGTCGTTTGCGCAAGTTGCGGCACGCGGGCCGACCAACCGCTCGCTGGCCCAATAGCGAACACAATCATCTGCTGGCCTGAATCGCGCCGGAGACCGAGCCACTTGGCCAGTTCTTCTGACGACCAGGTCTCGCCACGGCTATCCAGCAAAACCAACCATGCGGGGGTACGCGCTCGTTGTCGGGCCACAAAGGCAAATAGTGCCTCCTCGTCGCGGAAAGCCGTCGCTTCGATGCCGGCATAGGGTGCAATGCGATCCAGATAGGAGCTCGTCGCAGGTCCGAGCAGATCGCTCCGGGCACGCGGGGCAACGAAGGCGAGGGTAAGGTTCAGGATTTCTCCTTAAGACTTGTGTGGATTAAAGGCCGGACCAGATTGGCCTTTACTAGGAGGATCCCAGGTCTCAAAAGCGAGACCTGGGGCACCCATCGCGTTTCCATGGCTGAATTGGTATGGGGTTCGAGATACGTTTGCCCAGGGGTGATCAACCTAAGTACACCGGCGGCGCCAAATACTTAACCGTTCCGGGCGGCGCCCACCTGTTCTCTGACCGCCGCCATTCCCGCGCCATCCAGCACCGCTTCAATCATGGCGTCGCAACCCATGCATGAGTTGATCATCATGTGATACAGCCGACGATCGCTCCAGTCCCGGTCATAGTAGCGGCGGACGTACTCTGCGCGCCGATTATCCGTGGCTTCCAGCTCTGCCCGGGCGCGTCCTGCCTGGTCTGTGAAATGTTCTTCAAACCAACGAACCTTCCTCGACATAGACGCATACACGAAAATATTGAAAACGCCCGGCAGGGATGCCAATGCACAAGCAGCGCCGCGGCCGACAATCACACAATTGCCGTCAGCCACGCATTGTTTCAGGTAGTTGCGCACGAACTCGACCATGCGCTCGCTGTCAAACACCTGATCTTTGGGCGGTGC
>Ga0182024_10002967_pt1 | contig 41287 bp, 57 predicted proteins | sample P32metaG_FD_120480 | JGI IMG/M metagenome (GOLD analysis project Ga0182024, IMG submission 120480) | Permafrost microbial communities from Stordalen Mire, Sweden - P3-2 metaG (Illumina Assembly) | ecosystem: Environmental > Terrestrial > Soil > Wetlands > Permafrost | place: Sweden: Stordalen...
ACGAAGAAGGTGAAACGCCTCTGCCGAAGCTCCGCAACTTCTGCCGCCCCCCAACCCTGCGCGCTTCGCACGCACTCAATTCAAAACCGTATCAAGTTTTCACTTGACACAATCATAGATACGAATAACAGGTTCCAATCCCGCGCGCGTCCTGCCGGTAAACCTGGTTGCCATTATTATCGTAGCTCCACGTGGTGGCGGCGTTATTCACTTCCGGATTCGTAGCGCTGAGAAGCCAGCCGCGCATGTTCCAGCTAAAAGTTCGGGTTTGAGTTGGCAGCGGGGAGACCTGCGCCTGGGTCACCACCGTCAGGTCATCCAGCGCATTGTATGTGTACTGTGTCAGGTAGTCGAGCCCGGTCGGATTCTCTTCCACTTTCGTCATACGGCCCAAACCGTCGATCGTGGTACGGCGCGCATTGCCGGCCGGATCGGAGGAGATTACCACGAAAAGAACCTAAGTCAATAAAATTAATCTTTAAAATTCCGCAAAATAGCGGCACATCTCGGGAATCACCAAAATTCCCGCAGTGCAATCCGGCAAATTTCCCCACTCCGTGTCGCCCTGTTAATGCGCGCCTGCGCAAACAGCGAAGACTCGGGCAACGCGATGCAGACGTTGCGAAAGCCAAACACCGTTTCGGCCTCGTTCGGCGCCAGTTCGCCGAACACGACCGAGACCCCGGTCAAATGGGTCTCGCTCGCCTCGCCTCGCCTCCGCCAAATGGCGCAGTTACTTACGCCATTTGGCCGATCACATCTATTTTCAGCTCTATTTCCATTAGAATCAATACCCACGCCCGTCAGTCTGGTTTCGCTCATGCATACTGGAAGCGGATGAAGGTCTTCGCCAAACTTACGAACTCCCGGCTCAGCACTCCACGTCCGCTGAGCCACCTTTCTCCGTCCCAACTCCCGCATAAAAAATATTGCCCCTCAAAGCCACCAAATAACACAAAACAAAGGATCGGCCTCCGCGACCTATCCCATTTTCAATCCCATTTGAACCCATTTGAATCCCGTTTAAACCCATCGAAATCCCATCGCGGCGCCAGCCCCGCCACACAGTGCCAGTTGCCTCCCATGCCCTGTTCCGGCCGCTGTTTGACAAGCCCGTTCGCTCTCTCTATAGTTGTTAGATTCCCGTTGCAGATCCGGTCTCATCCGCGAGGCCGCGAAAGGGCGGGCAATGGGGGCCAACGCTTTGATTGACGATGCTTCGACTGACACTGACATGCCCGGGAAGGCCGACTTACCGGTCAGCGGCGTAGACGCGGAAGACTATCAGCACTTCCTCGAAGACTACAGTCATCTCGCGCCGCCCTCCCGCCATGAGGTTATCGAAGGCCGCGTCCTCGCCATCAAAGGCGGCAACGTCTACATCGACTTCTCCGCCAAGTCCGACGGCGTCGCGCCTCTCTCCCAGTTTCAGGATCTTTCCGGCAACACCACCGTCAAGCCCGGCGATGTGGTCGAAATTATGGTCGAAGGCGGCTTCACCGCCGATGGCTGCATGCAGCTTTCCCATGACAAAGCCGCGCGCCTCAAGGTCTGGGACCATCTGGAGCACGCCCTCACCGAAAAGCTGACCATCTCCGGCCGCGTTCTGGGCCGCGTGAAAGGCGGCCTCTCCGTCGATATCGGCGTTCAGGCCTTCATGCCGGGCTCGCAGGTCGATCCACGGCCCATCCGGAACGTGGACCAGTTTCTCGGCCAGGATATTCCGATCAAGATCGTCAAACTCAACCGGAAACGCGGTAACGCTGTGGTTTCGCGAAAACTGGCCGTTCAGGAAGAGGTCGATTCCCGCAAGAGCATTACGCTCGGGATGATCCACGAAGGCGCGGTTCTCACCGGCATCGTAAAGAATCTGACCGAATACGGCGCGTTTATCGACCTGGGTGGAATCGACGGCCTGCTGCACGTCACGGATGTGTCATGGGGCAGGGTAGCCCATCCTTCGGACGTTCTGGAAACGGGCGCGGAAGTCACGGTCCAGGTTCTGAAGTATGACCCCGCCAAGGAGCGCGTATCGCTGGGCATCAAACAGCTCGCGCCCGATCCGTGGGAAGGCGTCGGCGAACGGATCACCGCGGGCGCGAGGGTTGTGGGACGTGTGGTGACGGTGACGGACTACGGCGCGTTCGTGGAACTGGAGCCGGGAATCGAAGGCCTGATACACATCAGCGAGATGACGTGGTCGCGGCGGATGCGGCATCCGTCGAGGGTCGTGAAGCCGGGCGATCAGGTGGAATCCGTGGTTCTGGAAATCAACACGCACGACCGGCGGATCTCTCTTGGTCTGAAGCAACTGGAGGCTAATCCGTGGACGACCGTCGAGAGCCGTTACAGCGTCGGCTCGGTCGTCGAAGGCCGGGTCCGCAATATGACCGAGTTCGGGGCCTTTATAGAGATTGAAGAGGGTATCGACGGCCTGGTCCACGTCTCCGATCTTTCCTGGACCCGGCGAATCAAGCACCCGAGCGAGATCCTGCGGAAGGGTTCCACCGTGCAGGCCGTGATCCTGGCGATTGATGCGTCGCATAAGCGGCTCTCGCTCGGGGTCAAGCAGTTGCAGCCCGATGCCTGGGAAACGTGGTTCCAGTCGCATCATGTGAACGATACCGTTCGCGGGAAGGTGCTGCGGCTGGCCGGTTTCGGCGGTTTTGTAGAATTAGCCGAAGGGGTGGAGGGCCTCTGCCATTTCTCGGAGGTGCCAGGGTGGACTGGCCGCAAGTCCGATCCCCCGCCTCTGACGCCGGGCGAGGAGATCGATTTCAAGGTGATCCGGATGAACGAAGAGGAACGAAAAATCGGTCTGAGTCTGAAGGCGATGGCGGATTCGGCGGAGTTCGAACGCCTGGAGAATTACCGGCGGCGCGCGACTGCGGCGGTTTCCGGACGGGAGGAATTATTGCCGCGCCAGGGTGGCCATTCGACGGAGTAGTGCGCCGGGCGATGGTGTTGGAGGATAATGCTTTATGACCGGGTTGGGTCGTTGGGAAGTGGTTTGAGGGAGGGTATGAGATGACAAAAGCCGATCTGATTGAAGAGGTCTCGCGAGTCGTGGAGATGACCCGCAAGGAATCCGAGGTTATCGTCGAGGCGATCTTCGACAGCATCGTCCGCTCGTTGCGAAACGCCGACAAAATCGAGATACGCGGATTCGGCAGTTTCCGTACCCGCCAGCGGCAGGCCCGCATCGGGCGCAATCCGAAAACGGGCACGCGCGTGGAAGTGCCGGCGAAGAAGATCCCGTATTTCAAGCCGAGCAAGGAACTGAAGGACGTGGTCAACAACTCGGACGGCGCCGCGGAAGTGGCTGCCGGTGCGTCGTCGGAAGCTCCGACCGCGTAAAGCGCCTGCGGCCCAAATATCGTGGACCGTCTCTGGAGTCCCTGGCGATACCGGTATCTGACGACCGCCCGCGCGCCGCAGGGCTGCATCTTTTGCAATATGGCGGCTGAAAACCGCGACGAAGAGAATCTGATCGTTCATCGCGGCGAATACAATTTCGTGGTGCTGAACCGGTTCCCGTATACCAGCGGTCACATCATGGTGGTGCCTTATGCGCACGCGGCTCAACTGAGCGCGATTGACGAGGCGTCGGCATCAGAGTTAATGCGCCTTGTCCGTATATCGGAAGGGCATCTGCGAAGCGTTTATCGTCCCGATGGCCTCAATATCGGGATGAACATCGGGGAAAGCGCCGGGGCGGGTATCGCGGGCCATATCCACATGCATGTTCTGCCGCGATGGACGGGCGATTCCAATTTCATGACGACAGTCGGCGAAACGCGCGTTTTGCCGGAGGAACTCAGCGTCACCTGGAAGCGGTTACGCGACGCGTTTACAACCGTTGGGGCATAAAGGCGGGCTGTTCGTCCGAAAAACGAGGCCCTGAGCCGCTTTCAGGAGCACAATGAAGCCATGAGATGGGTTGTGTCGTTCTTCCGTTTTCGAAGTAGTCCGCCGCGGCCTCGCGAGATTCCTGTTTTGCTTGCGAAATGTGCAGTTTTTGGAGCCGTCACAGGTCCCTTCTTTGCCGCTTTCTTCACATCTTTCGGCGATCCGGCATCTGCTCTGCGGATTTTCCTCGATCCGGCAGCTTTGTTTTGGTCGTCTGTGACCGGTGTCATTTTCTCCCTTTGCTTTTTTACAGCGTGCGGACTTGGCAATTCCTACCTCCGACCCATTCTGGCCGGATATCCGGGCTCCATTGTCCGCGCGGTTCAGGTCGTCTACAATGCGGTGGCCTGCTCGATGGCTGCCGCCGTCGCTTTCACCATCGTCACGCGGCTGCCCACGGGCGCCGGGGTCCATATCGAAATTCCGTTCTTCTGGCGGATTGTGACCATCGACGGAGTGATCGGCGCGATCCTCGCGCTGATCATCGGAGCGTTCATCAAGCTCCGGCTTCAGGTGGAAGCCTCGCAGGCGGCGGTTCGTGAACTCGCTGTCGCAGCCTCTCAGGCACAGTCGCGCGCGCTGCAATCGCAGATCAATCCGCACTTCTTCTTCAATACGCTGAACACGATCTCGGCGCTGGTCGAGGACGATCCCATTGCGGCGCGCCAGATGATCGGCCGCCTCTCCGATCTGTTCCGCTACACGCTCGGTTGCAGCCATGGCGACGCTGTCACGCTGTGCGAAGAGGTTCAGTTCGTCCGCGATTATCTTTCGATTGAACACGCCCGCTTCCGCAAGCGATTGAATGTCGAACTGCCCGAAGGCGCGCTGCCCGACGTGCGAATCCCGGGGCTTGTGCTGCAGCCGCTGGTGGAGAATGCCATCAAGCACGGGATTGCGCCGCTGATCGATGGTGGTTCCGTCCGGATTCAGGTGCAGCCTTCGCCGGCGGGCTTCCGCGTCTCGGTACGGAACACGACCGACGATCAGGTTCTGCCGGAACTGGCGGCGATGTTCCGGCCTGGACACGCACTCGAAAACGTGCGCGCGCGGCTACGGTTATTCACCGGCGACGAGGAACCGCTGCACGTCCGTCGCGGCGCGGACTGGGTGGAATTCAGCTTCGAGGCCCCGGCGGCGACATGATCCGTACGCTGCTGGTCGATGACGAAGATCTCGCAAGGGCCGCGCTGCGCCGCGAGCTTGCGTCCGATCCAGGCATCGAGATCGTGGGCGAAGCGTTGAACGGCATTGAAGCGATTGAAATGATCGGAGAACTGCGCCCCGATCTGGTTTTGCTCGACATCGAAATGCCGGGCTTTGACGGCTTTGAGGTTGTGCAGCAGCTGGCCAACCCTCCCGCGATTGTCTTCGTGACCGCCTATGACGAATACGCAGTGCGCGCGTTCGAGGCGAATGCGATCGACTATCTGTTGAAACCGGTGCAGCCGGAACGGCTTGCGCGGGCGCTGGCGCGCGTCAGGCAGCGCCATGCGCAACCGGCAGGCCGTGTCGGGGAAGTGGCTCGCGAACGAAGCGGACCGCTTCGCAGGATCGCGGCGCGGCGAGGGAAGCGTATCGTCATCGTTCCTCTGCGCGAAGTGATTCGTGTTGAGATTGAAGACAAGCTTGTCTTCGCTGTCACCGCGAGCGACCGGCTGCTGCTCGACAAGACCATCGGCGAAATGGAAGCCATGCTGGAGCCGGTGGGTTTTCTGCGTATCAGCCGCGGCGAGTTGGTGAATCTGGAGGCGGTGAAAGAACTGCTGCCCTGGTTCTCCGGGACGTGGCGGGTCAAGCTGACGAACGGCGAAGAACGCGATGTCAGCCGCGAACGCGCCAAACAACTGAAGGAGGCAATGGGAATCGAATGAGCGCGCTCGGTCCGATCAGCCGTGTGATCTTATTGCTCGGCACTTGGCTCGTGTGGGCGCTGGGGCTGCTGGCCCTGCGAGGGCACCGTCTCCAGAAGCCCGTGCAGGTAGACTCGAAAGCCCGCTGGGGTCTGGTGCTCGAAATGGCCGGGTACGTTGTTGTATGCACGCATGGTGGGGAATTCTGGAACAGCGATCTCGAATTGTGGCGCGCGATCACCGGGTTGATTCTGGCCTTGTTTTCGACGGTCATTTTCGGAAGCGCGGTAGCGAATCTGGGGCGGCAGTGGCGTTTCGATGCCGGGTTGAACAAAGACCACGAACTGGTGCAAACTGGCGCGTATCGAATTGTGCGTCACCCGATTTATGCGTCCATGCTGGGGATGCTGCTGGCGGACGTCTGCTTCGCCGGCACGTTGCCCGGTTGGCCGATTGCCGTGATTCTGTTCGTAGCCGGCACGGAAATCCGCATTCGCGTGGAAGACGGTTTGTTGCGGGAACGTTTTGGGGAGAGCTTCATCGAATGGCAGAGAGCCAGGCCGGCGTATCTGCCGTTCCTGCGATAATAGGAAACGCACATGGTTTCCCCCTGCCTTCATCACGTTTTGATCCCCGTCGCTGAAGTCGAACGCTCGCGGCATTTCTATCGCGACGTGCTCGAATTGCGCGAAATCGCCCGGCCGAATTTCTCGTTTCCCGGTGCCTGGTTCCAGTTTGGCGGAGGCCAGCATCTGCATCTGATGGTTCGCGAGGAAGCAACAACCCGCGGCACTAAACCGGTCGATGCGTCCGACGTCCATTTCGCGCTGGGCATGACCAGTTACTCGAAGACTCTCGCGTGGCTCAAAGCCAAGGGCTTCGACGAGGATCTGCCCGCGGACGACCTGCATAAAATGATCCTGCGTCCCGGCTCTATTGTTGGCCGGCCGCAGATCTACATCATGGATCCGGATCACAACATCATCGAATTCATCTGCGATGCCCTGGATTGACGCGGGGTGGAGCACCTATCTGTCGGTGCAGGCGGGCGTCGCCGCCACTCTTACGGGTCTGGTCTTCGTCGCCGTATCGATCAATCTCTCGCGCATTCTTTCGACGGTGGGTCTGACGGGCCGCGCGGCCGAATCGCTCCTGCAGCTGTTTGGTGTGGTCATCATTTCCACGACGGCGTTGGTGCCGAAGCAATCGCCGGCTGCACTCGGCACGGAGATTCTGTTTTTTGATTTGCTTCTCTGGCTCATCCAGACGATTTCCCAGATTCGGTATCTGGCGAACCGAGAGGGGCATCCGCGGCTCTGGGCTGTCTCCCGGATTATCCAGACACAGTCTGCGAACGTTCCTCTCTGCGTGGCGGGAATTCTGTTGCTGTTGGGTTGGCCGGCGGGATTGTACTGGCTGGCGGCGGGCTTCGCGTTTTCTCTTATATCGGGAGTCGTCGGTGCATGGGTGCTGCTGGTCGAGATCCTGCGGTGAGCTTTCGTTACACTGGAAGCTTATGAGTTCACGCCGTTCATTCGTCGGAGTTGCGGTTCTCGCCACCGTTTGCGGCAGCCTGCTGTGTGCGCAGACGCCTCCGGCTACTCTCGTCGTCACGGGTGACGTCGCGACGCCGCTCACGCTGAAGGCGGAAGACCTTGCCGCCATGCCGCGCGAGAAGGTCTCGATCCCAGATCAGGATGGCACGCCAGTCGAGTATTCGGGCGTTCTCCTGCGCGAGATTTTGAAGCGCGCGGGCGCTCCTCTTGGCAATCAACTGCGCGGCAGCGCTCTCACTACTTACGTGCTCGCGAAGGCGCACGATGGCTATCAGGTGGTCTATACGTTGGGAGAAATCGACGCGGCGTTTGGCAATACGACCATTCTGGTTGCGGATCAGCGCGACGGGAAGTCGCTGTTTGAATATCAGGGACCGTTCCGGCTGGTTTGTCCGGGCGATAAGGCGGGAGCGCGATCCGTGCGAATGCTGGAGACTCTCGAAGTCGTGAGGCTGAAGAAGTAGAGAAGACGATGCGAAGGTTGCTCGCATTCCTGTTCGTAGTTGTCTCGATTGTCAGCTGTTTCGGGGCTTCCGGCGACGACACTGGTTACCAGTGGAACCTTCCGAAGGGCTTTCCGAAACCTCTCGTCCCCGCAGACAATCCGATGTCCGCGGCCAAAGTGGAACTGGGCCGTTATCTCTTCTACGATAAGCGAATGTCGGTTAATGGGACACAGTCCTGCGCCAGTTGTCACAAGCAGGAGCTTGCGTTCACCGATGGCCGTCCGGTGGGCATCGGCGCGACGGGTGAACGGCATTCGCGCAGTGCGATGAGCCTGGTCAACGTGGCATACAGCGCGGTGTTGACCTGGAGCAATCCGGGATTGAAGAGCCTGGAAGAACAGGCGCTGGTGCCGATGTATGGCGATCACCCCGTGGAGCTCGGGTTACGCAAGGGCGATCGATTCATAGCTGCGTTGCGAGCCGACAAGACGTACCCTGCGCTCTTCGCGAAGGCGTTTCCAACTGAACCGGATCCATACACCGTCGCCAACGTGACGAAAGCGATTGCCAGCTTCGAGCGGAGCATTATTTCCGCGCGCTCGCCGTACGATCGCTATCATTACGACCGCGACGACAACGCCGTATCCGAAGCCGCCAAACGCGGAGAAGTTCTGTTTTTCAGCCAGCACATTTCCTGTTTCCGCTGCCACGGCGGTTTCAACTTCAGCGACGCCACAGTCTCCGAACGGAATGCCGGACATACCGTCGAGTTTCACAACACCGCGCTGTACAACCTCGCGGGCGTCCTGTCGTATCCGCTGCCAAACCTCGGAATTTATGAATACACTCGCGACCCGGCCGACGTGGGCAAGTTCAAGACTCCCACGCTTCGCAATATCGCGCTCACCGCGCCTTACATGCACGATGGCAGCATCCCGACTCTCGAGGGTGTGATCGACCACTACGCGGCTGGCGGCAGGGCTCACGACAATCCGAATCGGGACCATCTGGTCGGGGGCTTTCAGATCTCCAGGGAAGGCCGCGACGATCTGGTCGAATACCTGAAGTCGCTGACCGATGAAGAAGTCACGCGCGATCCGCAATTCGCGGACCCGTGGCCGTCTGACGCTACTCGCTGAGCGTAGTCACCAGTGAGAGCTTGCCTCCCGACACCCGGGCGACGTAAAACCGGTGAACGCCATTCCGGCCCGCGTCGAATGTATAGTCGGCCATCGCGCCCGGGAATGCTTTCATGTACTCCAAACCGGACTTCACCCCTGCACGCGTCGGGCCGCCCGTTCTGATCGCCTCCGCCAGCAGGATGAGCGAATCGTAATACTGGGCGGCGATCACGTTCGCATCCGCGCCATATTGCTTCCTGTAGGCGGCGTTCCAGGCCTTCGTCGCCGGGCCCTGAATATCCGGCGCGTATTCGGTAAAAATCAGAGCGCCATCGGCGGCGCTGCCTGCTTCGTCGAACACTCGCTTCACGCCGAAATCGCGCTGTCCGATTACCTGGGCCGGCACGCCCGATGCCTTCAGCTGTTTGAAAAAAGATCCACCCTCCGGCGTTTCTCCCAGCGCCAGGATCGCCTGCGGCTGGCTTGCCTTCACTTGTTCAAGCTGACTCGCGAATGTTCTGTCTCCGGGGCTCCACGTGGCGTTCACGAGAGGAACAATATCGTATTTCGCTTTCAGGATGCCGGCGATCAGTTCGGCGCGCTGGTTATGGATGCCGGTCTTGTCGTGCAGGATGGCGAGGCTCTTGAGCTTCAGCTCGTTCACCATGTATCGCGTTATACAGTCGGCCAGCAGCGCGTCGCTTGCGCCGACACGAAAGATCCAGGGCGACTGGATTGTCGTCTTCGGGCTGGACCCTGCGGTCAGATAGGGAATTCCGGCGCTATCGACGATTGGCGCGCTTGCCAGCACGAAAGGGCTGTTGATCTCTCCCGCGATGGCGACGATCTGCGGATCGTGAATCAGCTTATCCAGAGCTTTGACCGCACCTTCCGGCGTGCTCTCGTCATCTGAGAGGACTAATTCCAGCTTCGGTCCGTCTGCCGGTGCGCGGCTGTTTACCGTGTCCACCGCCATCTGCAGCCCGTTCAGCATTAGCCTGCCAACGGAGGCGCGCTCACCGCTGATCGGAAGCTGGACGCCGATCTTCAGCACCTGCGGATCCGCCGCGCCGGCGTAGTCGGCAATCAGGAATGAGAGCGCCAGTGCTACTGCCGATCTTCTGCGTTTCATCATTTCGAGACAGCCTTTACTACTCTATAGATTCCCCGAGTGTGCCGTTTGTTCAGCTTCATTCCCGACTTTAAAAAGGCTGAACAAAATGGCAGCGAAAGGAATATGTAAAGTAGCGGGCCTTTATGACTTTACAGAAACTCCGGCCTGTGGCGGCCTTCGCCGCTCTTTTGTTCCTGGTTCTCCGTCCTGCGGTCGCCGCCGCGAACAGGGACTGGACGAAGAATCCCGCCATCGTCCGGATCGATCGGCAACCGGAACGCCTCTTCGCGATTGGGGACGTTCACGGCGACTACAAGCGCGTGCTGGATCTGCTGCGGCGCGCCGGTCTGATCGGATCCAAACCGAAGCACCCAGGCGAGGCACAGTGGACTGGCGGCAACGCTGTTCTTGTCCAGACCGGCGATCTCATCGACAAAGGCCCGCGCTCGGTCGACGTGATTCGCCTGTTTGCCGCGCTGAGAGCATCCGCCAGCCGTGCGGGCGGACAGGTGGTAATCACGATGGGCAACCACGAGGCGGAATTCTTAGCCGGCCCGAATGAAGACAAAGCGAAAGACTTCCTTGACGATCTGAAGCGTAACCATCTGGACGAAACCGCCGTCCTGCGCTGCCAGGGCGATATTGGAGAGTTCCTGTGCGCACTTCCTTTCGGCGCAAAAGTGGGCGACTGGTTCTTCTCGCATGCAGGCAATACGGCCGGACGCACTATTGCGCGCCTCAATCAGGACCTGGAGCAGGGCGTCACGAAGGATGGCTTCGCTTCAGTCCAGTTGGCCGATCCGAATTCTCTGCTGGAGGCTCGTCTGGGGGAAGGGAAGGTCTGGTTTCATCCGTCGGACAAGGGTCCGGAGCCGAAGAAGACAGAGCGGGAGATTCTCGCGGCGGATGCGGCGGCGCTCGGCGTCAGTCATATGGTGCAGGGGCATCAGCCTTCTAACGTGACCTTCGCCGACGGTGTCGCGCGCGTCAAAGGCGAGATGTTCCAGAGGTGGGGACTTCTGTTTCTGATCGACACGGGTATGAGCCGGAAGATCAAGGACAGCAAGGGCGCCTTTCTCCGGATTGCTCCGAACGGCCAGGCGACGGCGGTCTGCCCGGGCGGGCTGGAGACTGTTCTTTGGGATGAGGCCTCCAGGCAGGATGCGAGCCGCGCGGCGCCTTGTGCCCGCTGAGACTATCGGCTGTAAACTGCGACGTTGAATGTGTCGACTAGCGCCGGCGCGCGGCCGCGTCCTGCCGATGGTCCCGCGCCGTATTCGGCTCCCGGTACGTAGAGCTTATGCCTCACCTGATCTGCGCCGATGATGCGCGCCCTCGGCGCCATGGGGAACGTCGCCACCGGTTCAAACTTCCCTGGCGACGTCTCGCCCACCATTGTGATGGTTGCGTCCTGTCCGTTCGGTGTGAACGCGTAGCCGTCGTCGAAAGCGATGGAATCCGGCCCGGCGCCGATCGCCGGCGTCGCCAGAACCTTGCCCGTCACCGGATCGCTGACCACCATCATCTTGTTGGCGCAGGCCGTATAGAGGCGCATTTTCACCGCGTCAATCGCGAGGCCGCTCGAATCGTTGCAGGGATCGGTGGAATAGTGCTTCGAGACGACGCCATCTTTCACAGTGATCTCGACAATCTCCTGCTTGTCGTCCTTGTTTTCGATATTCGCATAGACATGGCCTTTGCCATCCGCCTGCGAGAACGCAGGCTTGCCGCCCAACGGAAGCGATAGCGTGACCACCTCACCCGTCTTCGCATCGATGATGGTAGCGTCGCTGCCGCGGTCGTTCATGGTGACAATACGCTGCGTGGTCGGATCGTAGCTGATCGCATCCGGATTCTGGCCTGTCGCGACGCTGCCGGTCGCCTTGAGCGTTGCGAGGTCAAAAATAATGACCTTATTGCCCGGCGCTCCCGTCGTGATGAAACCCTTGCCCAGATCGCCGGCCGCGGCGATTCCATGCACAGCCGGCGTGTTCGGAATGGTTCCCACGAGCGTGTCGGAAACGGTGTCGATCACTTCCACCTGGCTGTTGTGCGAAACATACAGGCGGTGGTTGGTGCCGTCGACGTAAAGGTCATCCCAGCGGCCTTCGCCGCCGATTTTGATTTTGCCTGTCGCCTGATAGGCGGGCACCGCTGCAATCGCCAATCCGGCGAGCATTAGAAACAAGAGTTTTTTCACGAAGTTCTCCCTGATTGTGCGCTGAAACTTCAGCGCGAGACAGTTATCTATCGGATGCGTTTGTGCTACTGCGTTTTGTCGTCGCCGACGTACTTCTTGTAGGCGGCGATCCAGTCCACGGCGATGTCGTGCTGCGCCGTAGGCAGATCCAGTTTGCCGCCGCAGACTAATTCATGCAGGCGCTCTTCGAGTTTGTCCTTCACGTGGGCGTTCCAGCGCACCGAATAGGGCTGCGGCCAAAGGTTGTGAATCGATTCCGTTCCGCCCAGATCCGGCGTGATCAGGTAATCCACTTCGAACTGGTCCTTCTGCGGCGATTTAATGCCGTATGCGGCGAATACCCTTTCACGCATGTCCTGCGGGATATCCCGGGAGATTACCTCCGCTTTCTCATAGAGGCAAACCTCCTGGAGAGTGATGGGGCGCGTCTCGCCCGGAGTCAGGCTCGCGCGCGGCTTCGGGCCTTCCGCATTGACGGTGGTCTGGAAGATGCCGAGGATAGTCAGGATGACTGCCACGAAGGCTCCTGCCGCCATGGCCAGCCGCCCGATGGAGGTCGTGGGGCGCCTGAAATCCGGAAATCCAAAGCGCGACAGGGAAAATCCCTGCGCCGGGGCCGCTGCTGCTTCCGACAGGCGCGCACGCAGCAAGGCGCGCGGCCCCGCGGCATCCGGCAATTGCCGGTTGAGTTCGCGGTTGCGGACGCGGACGAAATCGGTAATCGTGCTCTGCAGCGACAGCATTCGTTCGCGGCAGGCCCAGCACGTTTCGAGATGAGCCGTCACCTCGGCCTTGCGCCGTGCCGGAAGTTCTCCGTCGGCCGCCAAAATAAGATCGTGTTCAGATAGATGCACGTTCCCTGACATCATGGCTTTCCCCTTAGACCTGCTCCGCCCGCGTCAGGCGGGCCAGAGATTTTTCCAACGACGCTGCAACCGAACCGAGCGAGATGCCCAGCACCTCGGCAATCTCCCGGTAGCGAAGACCTTCTGCCCGCAGCGACAGGCAACACTGATCCTGCTCCGGCAACACATGTAACACCGCCAGCAAACGCTGCTGCCGCTGGCGGACCACCAGACTTTCCTCGGGGTCCGGGCCGGGGTCTGCCATCACTCCGGAAACACCGGGCGCGTAGCTGAAACGGTCGGCATACCGTCGCGTCCGCAGACGGCACTTCAACGCGGAATTATGCGCAACCCTGAAAATCCAGCCCTGCAGATTGGCGCGCGGCTTCCCCTGCCGCAAGTGCCGGAACAGCGCCAGAAATACTTCCTGCAGTACTTCTTCCGCATCGGGAACGGAGATGCGAAAAGACAACAGATAACGCAGGATCGGCGTTCGAAGCTGCTCAAACAGGGAGACAACTTCTTCTTCGAGCGGCGAAGGCCGCGTAGCAGACGCCGCTTCCACCATGGGAAAGTCGGCCAATGAGTCTGAAGCGTCGCCTGCCATCTTTTATTCCGTCAAATCTTTATTGCCCCTGCCCATTTCAGGATTCAGGTGTATCAGCGGCTTATTGCACCGCTCCCCCACGGTCGCGGCTCGGTAAGGATTTACGCGGCTCGGTAAATACCCACGCAAATCGGTAAAGATATGCGCGGCTCAGTCGGACTAAGGAGCCAGAACGATAACGCCCCAGGGTCCTTCCCCGACTTTCACCTTCCGTGAAACCGTGCCGGTGGCCACATCGACAACCGACACATCGTTCGAGGGGCCGTTGGCGGAATACAACGTCTTGCCATCCGGCGAAAGCGCGACGCCCCACGGGCGCTGGCCTACTTCAAACGATGTCACGGGCTGATTGGTCGCGGTATCGATGACAAACACCATCTTGCCGCGTCCCGTGCTGACGTACAGCTTCGACGCATCGGCCGACATCACCATGCCCATCGGCTTGATCTCGCCGGGCTTACCCAGCATGATGGGCTTGATCATGACGTTCTTGACCATATCCAGATAGCTGATGGAACCGTCGTTTTCGGCGTTTACATAGGCATGTTTCAGGTCCGGCATGAACACGGTATTGCGCGGACGGCGCCCCACTTTGATTGTCTTAATGACCCTTCCCGCCGCCGTGTCGATCACCGAGACGGTGCCGTCGGCTTCATTGGTCGAATAGACCAGTTTGCCGTCCGGAGTGACGGAGACGCCTTCCGGCTCGTCTCCGGTCTTGATAGTCTTGGTCAGGCCGCCTGCGGCGATATCCAGAAAACTGACGCCATCGGCATCTTCGTTGGAATCGTAAATCGTCTTGCCGTCCGGGCTCACGCAGAAATTCTCGGGATCGGAACCGGCCTGCAACGTGCGGACGACTTTGTTCTGGGCAATGTCGAATACCGCGATGCCGTCGGCGCTGTGGTCGGCCGGCGGTAGCTTGCTCTCATCGACATTCGGACCCCCGATGGGGCTGCCGCTGAGCGCTACATAAAGGGTCTTGTCATCCGGGCTGGCGTGAATACCGCGCGCGCGCTTGCCCAGATGAATGGTGTTTACCGCGAAACTCGCCGAGTCGATGATGCTCAGATCGCCGCCGACTTCGTCGCTGACGTAGATTTTTGGGGCGGGGGGCGCCGGCGGGGCTTGGGTCGTCTCCACCGGGGCGGGCTTGGAACAAGCCGTCAGGAATACCGCAAAGCATGCGGCCGGTAACAGCCAGTTGAGTGTTTTCATCGCGTTTCGGTTTGCTCCGTAGTTATCGTTCACAGTATATATTCCTTTGGCTGGTCCTCTGTTCAGTTTTTTTTTACCTATTTTTGCTTTATGTCTGCAGTTCGTGATGGGCGCGGGCGAATGCGGCCAGCATCTTCTTCAGAGATACCATTCGCTCCCGGCAGGGCGGGCAGGTTTCGAGGTGGGCAGCTATTCTGCCGCTTTGTTTTGCCGGAACCTTGCCGTCGCCGACGAGGATCAGGCTGTGGTCGGATAGATGTGCGGTCTCGGTGAGCATGAAACTTCCTTTTGGATTCGAGCTGGCTGATCTGGACATTCGTTTCCCTTGCCTCGCGCATACTCCCACAGTGTGAGGCCCCGTGGAATGCGGCCCACCATGTCAATGGTGCTCCGCGGAAAGAGTCCACATCTGTATATTCCTTTCGCGGGTATTTGTTCAGACTTTTCGTAAGGCGGTGCGAAAAACCCTGAACGGAATTTCACCCAAAGGGATATTCAATGTGAGGCCGCGCGCGAACACGCGAACCAGACCCTCCTATGCTAAGAACCGTGATTGTTATTGCCACTCTTCTCGTCGCTCCCGTCTTCGCGCAGGATGACCTTCCCGATGCCCCCGGCAAACCGACGTTGGTCCGCGTCTGTACCGCGTGCCACGGCGCTGAAATGTTTGCCGGTTCCCACCGGAGCGCCGACGACTGGGACCGCACCATCACCACGATGACCGAAAAGGGCCTCCAGATCGGAGATGCCGACTACGCCACGGTTCTCGACTATCTTTCGAAAAATCTGGGACCGCTGCCCCCGAAGCTCAACGTCAACAAAGCCACTGCGGCTGAACTGGAAAAGGGTCTGGGGATCACGACGCAGCAGGCTGAGGCCATCGTTGCGTATCGGACCAAAAACGGCGACTTCAAGGACCTGGATGGCCTGAAAAAGGTCGAAGGTCTGGATGCCGCTGTGCTGGATGCGAAGAAGGACAGTCTCCGGTTCTGAAATCCTAAAAATAGGCTGAACAGGAAGACAGGTAAAGGAATAACCAATATATGGGCTCTTTCAGCAGTCATCTCTCACGGGGCGGGCGCTTCCGCTCCCTTATAATTCTCGGGACTTTCCTCGGAACCGGGGCTCTGCTTCAGGCGCAGACGACCGGCGAAATCCGGCTTCAGGTGGACGATCCTTCCGGCAAAGCGATGCCGGCGACAGGCAAGCTCTCGAATCCGGCCACAAAAGACGATCGCGACTTTCAGACCGATGCGCAGGGCAAGTACTCCTTCAGCAGTCTGCCGTACGGCCACTATAATCTCGAGGTGTCCGGATCCGGCTTTGCCACTCAGACATTGCAGCTTGACGTAAAGTCCGCCGCGCCGATATCGCAAACCGTGACGCTGGCTCTTGCGACCGAATCGAGCAGGGTCAACGTGGTTTCCGCAACGCCGCTCGCCGGGACCGATCTTTCCACTGACCAGGTTGCGGGCGCGGTCCAGACCGTGACGTCGGCCGATATCGAGAACAGCGGTGCGCTCGATCTTGCGGATGCCATGAACCGGCGTCTCAACGGTGTCTATCTCAATGAAATGCAGGCGAATCCGTTCCAGCCGGACATCAATTTCCGGGGCTATACGGCTTCGCCGCTGCTCGGAACCCCGGAGGGTATTTCGGTGTATCTCGATGGGGTGCGGCAGAATCAGCCTTTTGGCGATGTCGTGAGCTGGGATCTGATCCCCAAAAATGCAATTTCGGAAGTTCAGCTGATGCCAGGCTCGGACCCGCTGTTCGGTCTCAACACGCTCGGTGGCGCGGTTTCCGCCACCACGAAAGACGGCGTGAGCAGTCCCGGTCTCGATGCCTCCATGACGTATGGCGCGAGCAATCGCAAGCAGGAACAGATCAGCTATGGCGGCGGCAAGTCCAGGAGTTTCAACTATTTTGCCGCCGGGAATCTGTTCCACGAGTCGGGCTGGCGCTTCGACTCTCCTTCCGATGTCCGGCAGGGCTTTATCCGCCTGGGCTGGCGCACGGAGAAGACCGATGTCGCAGCCACTTTTTCTTATGCGGACAACAGTCTGATTGGAAATGGCCTACAGGATTTTCGTCTGCTTCAGCAGAATTATTCGAGCGTCTATTCCATCCCGGACAGCACGGTGAACCGGTCTCCGTCCGTCAACATCGTTCTTCGCCACTCCTTTAACAGCGCCGTCACCTTCAGCGGTAACGCATATTACAGGCACATTGCCACTGCCGGGATCGACGCCAATTACAACACCGACGTGCTCGGCAATAATATTTACCAGCCGAACGCGACGGAAATCGCGACTCTCAAGGCGGCGGGATACACCGGTTACCCCGCGAGCGGAGCAACCGCGGCCAACACTCCGTTTCCCCAGTGGCGCTGCATCGCGGACGCTCTGGTGAACGGCGACACCGATGAGCGCTGCGACGGCATCGATATTAACTCCACGGAGATCCAGAACGATTATGGGTTTTCCGGTCAGACCACGTGGACCACGAAGCCTGCGATCGGGCACAATCAGTTCACCTTCGGGGCGTCCCTCGACCGCGGGAGCGTGGACTATTTCCAGAATGCGCAATACGGCTATGTGAATTCCAGCTACGTTGTTATCCCCGTTCCGGCATTTCAGGACGGCACCGCCACGTCGAATCCGGTCGACTCGCGCGTGAATCTTCACGGCCTGACTCCCAACTGGAGCCTCTATGGAACCGATACGCTTACGCTTGCTAAAAATCTGAATCTGACCGTTTCCGGCCGCTATAACCGGATTACGATCAACAACGCGGACAGGCTCAATCCTATCGCCGGGCCGGGTTCGCTCGATGGCGACTACGTCTATCAACGTTTCAACCCCGCTGTCGGCCTGACGTGGAGCCCGATGTCCAACCTGAATGTCTATGCGAGCTACACACAGAGCAGCCGGGCTCCAACGTCGATTGAACTTGGCTGCGCCGATCCGGCGAATCCCTGCGCCCTGCCGAACGCGCTCGACAGCGACCCGCCGCTTCAGCAGGTGGTTTCGAATACATGGGAAGCCGGCGTTCGCGGCAAGCCGGAGGCGGTGCGGTTCATCCACAATCTGAGCTGGAACGCAGGCGCCTTCCGGGCGGAAAATACCAACGATATCCTTTTCGTGTCCTCCGTGGTGCTGGGCACGGGTTACTTCCAGAACTTCGCGAAGACGCAGAGGGAAGGTTTCGACGCCGACCTGAGCGGCCGAATCGGGAAGGTTGATTTTGGCCTCAACTGGACCTACCTGGAGGCTACGTACCAAAGTCCCGCGATTGTCGACGGTTCGGCGAACAACACGAGCGACAGCGCCCTTTCGGGAACTCCCGGACTCGACGGTAATATCTACGTGCAACCCGGCGATCGGATTCCTCTGATTCCCAAACAGATGGGGAAGGCTTTCGCCGAATACGCACCAATAAAGAAACTCGTGTTCGATCTCAGCGAAATGGCTATCTCGAGTTCTTACGCGCGCGGCAACGAGAACAACGCCTACCAGTCCGATGGCCTGTACTATCTGGGGCCCGGAGTTTCTCCCGGCTATGCGGTCACTAATTTCAAGGCCCATTATGATCTGACAAAACACATCCAGCTTGTCGTGCAGATCGATAATTTGTTTAACAAGGAGTACTACACGGGCGCGCAGCTGGCGAATACGGTACTGACCGCTCAGGGTGCGGTACAGACCCGGCCGTTCCCGGAGTACACCACCGGGCCGGCAGCGGGCAACTTCCCGGTGCAAAGCGTCACCTTCTTTACGCCCGGCGCTCCGCGCAGGACGTGGGCGGAACTTCGCTTCAGATTCTGAACCAGAGCTAAACATACAAAAGCCCGGCCGCCTTTCAAAGGCGGCCGGGCTTTTGTATTTGCAACTCAGTTGCAAAAGATGTTGACACGTGCAGACGTTCGGGCTACGATGGGATTTCGATCTCGGACTGAATTAGTCCTTTATCGTAAGACGGACCCCCACGGCGCACTTTGGCGAGGAACCGCAGGGGCCCGGAATCGACAGACCCGAAAAGGCCGCCGACACATCTATTGTAGTCGCGCCGCATCGGGTCTTCAACAAGGGGAGACAGATTCATGAGGCGCAGACGCAAATTGGAGACGACGAAAGCGTGGCCGGTGAGTCACCGCTGGCTGGCGGTGGGAACTGTGGCAGTGTACTCGGCAATCGGGAGCCAGACGGTCAATATCGCCGCTGCGCAGCAGTTGCCGTCCAAAGGGAACGATGTTTCGGGAAAGCCTGAGACTCTGCAGTTCAATATTCCGCCAGGAACGCTCGATGTTGTGGTGCCGGCTTTCGAAAATGCAACTCAGTTGCATTTGACCGTGCCGGATCACACGGCGAATCTGGCGTCGCCTGGCGTGTCGGGAGTGTTCCGGCCGGAACGCGCGCTGGAGCAGTTGCTGCGCAGCACGGGGCTGACCTATCGGTTTTCCGGAGACAAGACTGTCACGCTGGAACTCAGCCCCCTTTCGATAAGGGTCGACGTGACGGTGACTACCGATTCCGTGGCGGCATCCATGCCCAAATATGCCGCGCCGCTGCTGGATACGCCGCAGACCATCGACATCGTGCCGCAGGGGGTGATCGCGGAACAGAATGCGACCACCCTGCGGGATACGCTGCGCAACGTCGCGGGCATCAGCCTGGCGGCGGGAGAAGGCAGTTCGCAGGGAGACAGCCTGACCATTCGCGGTTTCACGGCGCGAACCGATCTCTTTCTGGACGGCATGAGGGATTACGGGAACTACTATCGGGATCCGTTCGATGCGCAGGAAGTCGAGGTGTTGCAGGGACCATCGTCGGTGACGTTCGGCCGTGGTTCAACGGGCGGCGTGGTCAATCAGGAAACGAAGACGCCGGCGCTCAGCAAGTTCATCTCGGGCGATTTCGATATGGGGACCGATCTCACGCGGCGGCTCACGCTCGACGTGAACACGCCGGTGCCTGAACTCGGCCAACATGCAGCGTTCCGGCTGAACGTGATGGGGGACGAGGGAAATGTCGCAGGCCGTGACGTTGCGGAGAACAGGCGTTTCGGGATCGCTCCCACGCTGGCGCTCGGCATCGGGACGCCGACGCGCGTGACGTTCAGTTATTTTCATCAGAACTCGGACGACATTCCGGATTACGGGATTCCGTGGCTTTACAATGGTCCGGCGCCGGTGGATCGCACCAACTACTACGGTTTCGCGAAGGGCAATTTTCTGCGCACGTACGACGATATCGGGACGATCAAGGCCGAACACGATTTCAACAGACATGTCACGATCCGCAATCAGGTTCGTTATGCGAACTACGTTCGCAACGTGCAGATCACGGAACCGCAACTCTACGAGCCTGGCACGACTACGCCGTATCCGCTCGGCACGCCGCTCAGCGCGATGCAGGTGACCCGCAACGAACTCGCGGCCTACAGTACAGAGACTTATCTGACGGATCAGCTGGATCTGACGGCCCACTTCAGGACTGGTTTTCTGCACCACACGTTCGTAACAGGCGTAGAGGCGGGCCGCGAGACTTCGGACCCGATTCGCCCGAAGTTTACCAACGTCCCCACAACGAGTCTGCTCGGTCCTGATCCTTACCAGGCTTTTTCCGGCACGGAAGTGGCGTCGTCCATCGTTCATACAACCGCGAACACAGGGGCCGGGTATGTGTTGGATACGATCCAGCTTGCGCGGAAGTGGCAGGTGATCGGTGGCTTGCGCTGGGACCGCTTCAACGCGCATTACACGCAGGCCGTGCCGCCGGCTTCCGCGTACAACCAGCTGACGGAGAAGCCGACATGGCGCACAGGCCTTGTGTTTAAGCCTGTGCAGGCCGGGAGTATTTACGTTTCCGCAGGAACATCATTCAATCCATCGGCCGAAATGCTTTCACTCAGCGCCGCGACCGCGAGGCTTCCACCGGAGCAAAACAGAACGCTCGAAGCGGGCACGAAGTGGGACCTTCTGAAGAGCAGGCTTTCGTTGACAGGCGCCGTGTTCAATACGGTCAAAAGCAATGCGCGCGAGCCTGATCCGACGAACCCGCTACTCGATGTGCTGGCCGGAAATGAGCGTGTCAACGGGACGCAGGTGGGAGTTCGCGGCCACGTCACGGGCCGCCTGGAAGTTCTCACGAGCTACGCCTATCTGGACAGCAGAGTGGTTTCGTCGAATTACTATCCGGCGGCCGTGGGCGCGCAACTGGCCAACGTTCCGCGGAATACGTTCAACGTCTGGACAACGTATCGCCTGCCGAAGAACTGGGGAGAAGTGGGCGGTGGCGGCAACTTCGTTTCCAGGCGCACGGCGAGCTCGACGGTGCCGGTCGATCCCATCACGGGACTTGTGAAAGAAGTCCCCGGCTATTGGGTCTTCAACGCCATGGCGGAACACCGGCTCAGCGAGCATGTGCGGCTTCAGGGGAACATCTACAACATCGCGAACCGCGATTATTACGATCAGCTGCACCCCGGACATATCGTGCCTGGGGCTGGCCGGTCGGCGCTCATCGGCCTGAAGTTCAGCTTTTAATCGGGAACGATATGTTATTACCAATTCCCGATGTTCTTACCGCGGAACAAGTGACCAGAGCGCGACAGGTCTTCGACCAGGCGGAATGGGTCGATGGCAAGGTTACGGCAGGGCACCAGTCTGCCCGCGCCAAAGACAATATGCAGTTGCCGGAAGGTTCGGCGGCGGCGCGCGAGTTGGGTGAGATGGTACTTTCCGCGCTGAGCCAGAATCCGCTGTTTATTTCGGCGACGCTGCCGCTTCATGTATTTCCGCCCTTGTTCAACCGGTATTCTGGCGGCCAGTCTTTCGGCACTCACGTTGACAACGCGATCCGGCACGTAACCGGTACGGCGCATCGCATCCGCACGGATCTTTCCGTGACGCTGTTCCTTGCGAACCCCGATGAATACGATGGCGGCGAGCTGATGGTGGAAGATACTTACGGCTCGCACGGCGTGAAATTGCCGGCGGGACATATGATCCTTTATCCCGCGACGAGCCTGCACCACGTGCGTCCTGTGACGAGGGGCTCGCGGCTTGCGTCGTTCTTCTGGATTCAGAGCATGGTCCGGGATGACGGGCAAAGAACGATCCTGTTCGATCTCGATACGGCGATTCAAAGGCTGAATGCCGAGCATCGCGATCATCCATCGGCTGTGCAACTGACCGGGGTCTATCACAATCTGGTGCGGCGCTGGGCGGATGCATAAGGAGGGGTTTGAGTGCAGCGTATGCGGGCAGTGGCACGATCGCTTGCCGTTCAGCTACAGCGTGAAGACGCCGCATGCCGTGGCGGCGATTCCGCCTGCAGAACGGGACCGTCGCGTGGTGTTCACCCTCGACCAATGCGTCATCGACGATCGCGAGTTTTATCTTCGGGGGCGCATCCCGGTGCCGGTGTGGGGGAAGCGCGATCCGTTCATCTGGGGCGTGTGGGCGAGGGTCAGTCCCCAGGACTTTGTCCGGACCAACGAACTCTGGAAGGTGAAGGGCAGGGAAGCCGGGCCGGCGTATCCAGGCTGGCTGAGTTCGAGGATTCCACCGTATGGCGAAACGCTGGGTCTGGAATTGCGCGTCCTGACCCAGGTGGTGGGACGACGACCGCATTTTGAACTGACGGACGCGGCGCATCCTCTGGCCCGCGAGCAGCGGGAAGGGATTTCGATAGAGCGAGTGAAGGAGCTTGCGGAGGCGTTTCTGCATGCGGGAGAGCTGAGTGCCGGGTGGTAGTACGGGGACGTTAAAAAACAATCCGTGATCGAATAAGAACACTTTATAATGAAGAGAATGGGGACAACCTTCCAACTGACTCGCCTGGCTATCTTTCTGGGTTTACTGGCGTGCGCATCGCCGGCTTTTGCTATCGTTACGGCGGGTGACGATCCGAACGCGGGACTGGTCAGCTATGGCGAGACGGTCGACGGCGTCAATCTCAGCGGTATTGTCGAGATCACCAGCAGCATCGGGGGTTGCACGGGTAGCCTGCTCACCGGCGGCCTCTCGATCCTGACCGCCGGCCACTGTGTGAGCACGGGCTACGGCTCGCCGATCGCCACCGGTATCACAGTGTATTTTCAGAGTTCGGGCGGCATGGTCGCGGCGACCGTATTGAGTGTACAGGTGGACCCCGGCTACACGGGCGATTCGACGCAGGGTTCCGATCTGGCCATCCTGACGCTCACGCAGCCGGCTCCGTCTTATGACATCGGATACTCGCTTTACACCAGCACTGCCATTCCAACCTCTTCCGTGCTGCTTGCCGGCTATGGATACGGAGGCGATGGAGACACTGGCGCGAACAGCGCGGGTTATCCGTTCGGAACGTTGCGAGAGGGCTCGAATGTTTTCGAGGGCGACGGGGCGGATTTCTTCGGCTGGTCGTCGCAGTTGCTGGTTGGCCAGTTGTTTCAACCCTGCGATTCCATATCGCAGAGTACCTGCCCCACCAATGCGTTGGACGTGTCGAATCCCTATTGGTCCAGCGACGAATCGATTACTTCGCACGGCGATTCGGGCGGCCCGGCGTTCTACGATGGCCAGATCATCGGCGTCACCGATCTGGGAATCTGTCTCACGTCCTCAAGCGATTCCAGTGACTGCGCGACGCCCCCTTCGGTGAACGCTTCGAACGATTCGTATTTCGGGGAGATGTTTGCCGATACGAGCGTTGCCGATAATCTGGATTTTATCGAGGGCGTGCCGGAACCCGGCACGATCGCTCTGATGATCTGCGCGCTGGTTTGCCTGGCGGGGCGCAGGATCGTGCGGCGCGCCTTACAGAAGGCCGGGACATGAGGCTGCCGTTCATTTTCGTTGCTGCTGTGATGTCCGTGGCCGCTCAGATCCCAGTGGTGACAATCGCGAATACGACTCGTCCGGGGAAAGACTTCCAGGTGGGAGATCGCTTCGAGATCGTGGTGACGGGAGTGGCGAAGCAACCGGTGAGCGTCAGGACGACGAGGCAGGGGAGCACGGACTGGAGTCCAGTCGTTGGCTGGACGGATACGCGTGGGCGCTGGTCGACGACGGGGCAGTTTGAGAAAGCCGACTTTGGTGGCTGGAACGAGGCCTGGACGGTCGGAGTCAGGCTGACGGAAACGGTGGTCAGTTTTTCGGTCGGCGCGCCGTGTATTCCGGGAGGGCGCAGCTTTATGAGTATGTCAGGTGCCTATAGTGAGGTCTTGAGCTGCGATACCGCGGCTGGAATACAGACGTTCTCCGCGTCCTCCGATCCTTTCCGGACACCCGATGGCAGGCTTGTATCCGGCGAGACGCCGGAGCAGTACCTCGGAAACCAGATCGAGAATTCCGGCGGTCCGTCCGGGCAACACGGGGACGACGCCGGGGCTTTCATCGCGAAGGTGATTGGCGCGAACGTATTGAGCGACCGCGAGACGCGGAATGTGCTCTCGATCATCCGATTGGCGTTTCAAAACCGCTTCGTGATGCCGCCGACGAACAATCCGGCGACCTTGCTGTTGTTGCGGAATCTGGCAGGCGAGACTGAAGACGAGAGCCTGAAAAAAGAGATAGCCGAGACTGTGGCCTTCGTCCTGACGCAATAGGGTGCTGTTCAGGGCTTGTACGGCGACTTCAGGTATCGATCCGCCTCTTTCAGCGCACCGTTCGTATCGTCCCTTGTGCGCGCGGCCTGAGTGTATTCGTTTATAGCGCGATCCCGCTGGCCGGTGGCATCGAAGATCTTGCCAAGATTGATGTGCGACCAGACCTCGATCCACGCGGGCTGCAAGTCTCCGTTCTCCGCGGCGCGGTATTCGAGGGCCGAGGATTGATAGTCGTGAGCTTCAAAAAGCAGGCCTCCAAGTCCGTAGTGCGCCATTGAACTCTTTGGATTGGACTCCAGCATTTTCCTGTATTCCTCCGCCGTGGTCTGGCCGGAAGTCGCGGCGACGAATACGGATACTATGGCAAAGGTAAGCAGCAATTTCATGGATATTGATTATCTCATGAAAAAGCCGCGAACCGGAATCGCACCAGTTCGCGGCTTTCTGTTGTTCTTTGTTCGGAAGTCGGCTACTCTTTTTCGTCCGATTCTTCTTCCGGCTCGCGGCCTTCCTGCTGGGCCTTCAGGCGCTCTTCCTTGCGCTTCGCGCGTTCCGCCGCGCGCTTCACCAGCTCCGAACCCACCAGTTCGATCATCGCGAGTTCCGCGCCGTCGCCCTTGCGGGGTCCGAGGCGGGTGATCCGCGTGTAGCCACCGGCGCGCTGTCCAAACCGCGTACCGAGGGTATCGAACAGCTTCTTCACGGCGGCGGGGGTCTGCAGGAAAGCTGCCGCCTGCCGGCGTGTGTGCAGGGAATCGCGCTTCGCCAGCGTGATCATCTGTTCCACGAACGGCTGGATGGCCTTCGCCTTCGGCACCGTTGTAATGACGCGCTCTTCGGTAATCACGCTCGTCGTGAGGTTCTTAAACAGGCTGTTGCGCGCACCGATGTCGCGTTTCAGTTTTACGTTGCCAAATCGATGTCTCATTGTTCTGACCTTTATTCGTCGCCGTTTTCGGACGGCCTATTCGTAGGGGGCGTCTTCCGGAATGTCTTCCATCACGGTGCCCGGGGGCGGGGGAGGCGGCGCGACCAGATGGCCCGACGCATCCGGCTTCATACCGAGGCCGAGGCCCATCCCGTAGAGGATTTCCTTGATTTCGTTCAGCGATTTGCGTCCGAAGTTCTTCGTGCGCAACATCTCCGATTCCGTCTTCTGCACCAGTTCGTTGATCGTCTGGATACCGGCGTTCTTCAGGCAGTTGTACGAACGCACCGAAAGTTCCAGTTCTTCCACTGAGCGATTCAGCTGTTCGCTCACGCGATCGCCACTGCGTTCGGAAATTTCTTCCACCGCGTCCGGCAGCTCTTCGAAGTTGATGAAGATCGTCATGTGATCTTTCAGCAGCTTCGCGGCGTGGCCGATGGCATCCTGCGGGGAAATCGCGCCATTCGTCCAGACTTCGAGGGTCAGCTTGTCGTAATCGGTCATCTGACCGAGACGGGCGGCTTCCACCGTGAAGTTGACTTTGCGCACCGGCGAATGGACCGAGTCAATCGGGATGTAGCCGATGGCCAGATCTTCGTCGAAATTCTTATCCGCGCTCACATAACCGCGGCCTGGCTTCAGGCGCATCTCGATATCGAGCTTGCCGCCTTCGCTGACGGTCGCAATGTGCAGATGGCGATCGAGCACTTCCACGTCGGCATCGGACTCGATGGCGCCGGAGAAAACTTCGCCGGCTTTGTCGGCACGGATGCGAACGGTTTTGAGGCCATCGCCCATCACTTTGAACGGCACCTGCTTCAGGTTCAGGATGATGTCGGTTGCGTCTTCCACAACGCCCGGGATCGGGCTGAATTCGTGGTCCACTCCATCGATGCGGATGGCCGTAATGGCCGCGCCTTCGATGCTTGAAAGCAACACGCGGCGCAGTGAATTGCCGATCGTGGTGCCAAAGCCGCGCTGGAACGGCTGGGCGGTGAACTGCCCGAAACGTTCCGTCAGCGTCTCGGTGTTAGCTACGAGGCGCTTGGGTTTTTGAAAGCTTTTAAACGTCATTCTTTGTTTCTCTCCAATAGCGGTGTGGCTTTATCTCAATCCGCGCACACCGGTTTTTTACTGCTGCCAAAATCGCAGGCGAAACCGCCTGCGCCACACTACTTGCTGTAGAGTTCGACGATCAGCTGTTCGTTGATGGGGATCTGGGTGAGCTCGTCGCGACGCGGGGTCGAGATGATCTTGCCCTTCAGATTTTCGCGGTCCACGTCCATCCAGCTGGGCGACGGGGCGTGCGCCGTGGCGTCACGCGCAGCCAGAATCGTTACGTTGGTCTTGCTGGACTCGCGAATGGAAATCTCATCGCCCGGCTTCACGATGAACGACGGGATATTAACCTTGCGGCCGTTAACGTTGATGTGGCCGTGGCCGACGATTTGGCGGCCCTGCGAGCGGCTGGTGGCCAGACCCATGCGGTATAGGACGCTATCGAGACGCCGCTCCAGAGTGCTGAGCAGGTTTTCGCCCGTGATGCCCTTCATCTTCACGGCCTTTTCGTAGGTGATGTGGAACTGGGATTCGAGGACGCCGTAGATGCGGCGAACCTTCTGTTTTTCGCGAAGCTGCAGGCCGTAGCCTACGATCTTCTTCACTTTGCGATCCTTGCCGTGCTGGCCAGGAACGAAATTGCGCTTTTCGATGGCGCACTTGACTGAATGGCAACGTTCGCCCTTCAGGAACAGCTTCATACCTTCACGCCGGCAAAGACGGCAGACCGGACCTCTATAACGTGCCAAGCTTTTTTCCTCTCACGTGCGGTTTACGACCCCGGGAGGTCTTCGTCCCGCTTAACTGCTCTACTTAGAATAACAAACCCAAAATGGCCGCCGATGAACGCAGATAAAAGCCGATCATCAGCGGCTAACGATCAAACTCTGCGCTTTTTCGGCGGACGGCAACCGTTGTGCGGGATCGGCGTGGCGTCGCGGATACCGCGAACTTCCAGACCCGCCGTTGCCAGGGCGCGTACAGCCGATTCGCGTCCCGAACCCGGGCCGCTGACGCGTACTTCCACTGTCCGGAGACCGACTTCGTTGGCTTTGTTTGCTGCCGTCAGCGCGGCCTGCTGGGCTGCGAACGGCGTGCCCTTGCGGGAGCCGCGGAACCCGAGCGAACCGGCGCTCGACCAGGAAATTGTGTTGCCTTCCGGATCGGCGATGGTGATGATGGTGTTATTGAACGTGGCCTGGATGTGCACAATGCCGTTGTGGACAATGCGCTTTTCCTTCTTCTTGACAACCTTCTTCTTGGCCGTCTTCGCGGGTGCTTTTGCCATATTAAGTCTTTGTCGCTTTCTTCTTGCCCGTCACAGTACCCTTGCGCGGTCCCTTGCGGGTGCGTGCGTTGGTGTGGCTGCGCTGTCCGCGCACCGGCAGGCCACGGCGATGCCGCAGACCGCGATAAGAACCCATTTCGATGTGGCGCTTGATGTTCAGCGACACTTCCTTGCGAAGATCGCCCTCGACGGCGCCCTCTTCTTCGAGAATCTGGCGGACATGATTGACCTCTTCTTCGGTCAGGTCGCCGATTTTCTTGTCCGGATCGATACCCGTACGGTGGCACAGGCTCTTCGCCCGTGTCCGTCCGATTCCGTAGATGTAAGTAAGGCCAATCTCAGCTCGCTTTTTCGGAGGAAGATCGACGCCCGCAATACGTGCCATATTTTGTTGTCCTTAACCTTGACGCTGTTTGTGCTTCGGGTTGACGCAAATGATTCTGACCACGCCCTCGCGGTGAACCAGCTTGCACTTCACGCAAATTTTTTTAACTGACGCTCGAACCTTCATAAGTTTCCAACCAATCTCTTCAAAGCTTCTTCAAAATCCGTGCCCGGGTCGGGTCATGCTCCGCGAACTCGATCTCCACCCGGTCGCCCGGCAACAGCCGGACCCAATTCCGCTCCGCCGCTCCGGCTCCATGTGCCAGAACTTTGGCCTGATTCGCCAACTCCAGCCGATACACCAGGCTGGGTAATTCTTCAAGGACGGTGGCTTCCACCTTCATTACTGCCTGGTCAAAACCCAAGGCCCGTTCTTCGTCACTGCCACGCAATGCTCGAAGTGGGCTGAATACGACCCGTCCTTCGCCACTGCGGTCCACTTATCCTTCAAAACCTTCGCTTCCGGCCGGCCCGCATTCACCATCGGTTCGATGGCGAGCACCATGCCCTCGCGCAACCGCGGATTCTCGTTCCGCTTATCCACGTAATTGGGAACCTGCGGCTCTTCATGCAACTGCGTCCCGATCCCGTGGCCCACATACTCCCGCACTATGGAAAACCCGTTTTTCACAACGTGATTTTCCACTGTGCCGCAAATATCGAACAGCCGGTTACCCTCGCGAACCTTATCGATCGCCAGTTCGAGCGATTCCTGCGTCACCTGGAGCAGCTTCTTCGTCCGCTCGCTCAGCTCGCCAATGCCGACCGTAATGGCCGAATCGCCAAAGTAACCATCGAGCGACACTCCTGTATCGATCGAGATAATGTCGCCCTTCTTCAAAATCCGTTTCGGGTTCGGCATGCCATGCACGATCTCATCGTTGACCGAAGTACACAGCACATACTTAAACCGTTCACCCGCAGCCGCCACGTAGTAGCCCTTAAATGCCGGCTTCGCGCCCGCGTCCTGCATCATCTTCACAGCCGCTACTTCCAGATCCCAGGTCGAGATCCCTTCGACGGCCATCTCGCCGAGAGCTTTCAAAATGTCGTGAACGAGCTTTCCGCTCTTCCGCATTTTGTCCAGCTCGGCTCTTGTCTTGATGACAATCATTTCCCAACCAATTCCGTCACGGCTTTCGCCACGTTTGCAGCTACGAGCCCGCTCGATTCCAGCGCACCCCGGATACTCTCGAAGATCGCCTGCGGCCCCCGATCGCTCGCATCCACCTCAAACAACTTCACGCCGGCCTGCCGGAAAGACTCGATCACCGGCCGCGTCAGCGCTTCATATTCGTTCAGCCGGGCCCGCACCACTTCAGCCCGATCGTCGTCGCGAACCACCAGAGTCGTCCCATCGAGGTCGCACACACCTTCTTTGGCTGGCCGGTTCGAAATGGCATTGTAGAGGGTGCCGCACTTCGGGCACACACGTCTTCCTGCCATACGCGAGATAATTACATTATAATCAACAACAAGGTGAATTACCACCTCCGTCGTTTCTGACCCTTCCAGAGCCCGCAGCAGTTCCGTCGCCTGCTCCGGTGTCCGGGGATACCCATCCAGTATATAACCCCGCTCGCAATCGGGCTTACGGAGCCGTTCAAACACTAACTCGTTGACCAGAATGTCCGGCACGAGTGACCCGGCTTTCATCCGCGCCCCGATCGCCTTTCCGATCGGCGTACCGGTGCGGACATGTTCCCGCAGCATGTCGCCCGTCGAAACCTGCGGAATACCCAGCCAACGGACCAGAAACTTCGATTGAGTCCCTTTACCCGAGCCGGGGGATCCAAATAACACCATTGCCAGCGCACGCGGGCTGTCCGGAGAAACAGCTATGGGCGGCGCGACTTCTAAATCTGACAAGACCATTAAACCTAGCTGCGCCGCCCGCGAATCCGGCCAGCCCGGGGAATAAAGCCGTCATAGTGGCGCATGATCAGCTGCGCTTCCACCTGATTAATCGTATCCATGGCGACGCCCACCACGATCAGCAGGGAAGTGCCACCGAAGTAAAACTGCACGTTCAGGCCATCCAGAATGATGCGGGGGAAGTAGGTATCGATGAAGTTGCCGAGCGCTGCCGGAGGCAAATGCTGCAGGTGAATACCGCTGAGCATCACGTCCGGAATCAGGCAAAGCACTGCCAGGTAGATCGCGCCCACGAACGTGATCCGGGTCAGAATCGTGTTCATGTAGTCCGATGTACTTCGGCCGGGACGAATGCCGGGAATAAATCCGCCGTACTTGCGCATGTTGTCGGCCGCTTCGTTCGGGTTGAAAATGATCGAAATATAGAAGAAGCAGAAGAAGATGATCAACGCCACGAAGCAGAGGACGTAGAGCGGCTCGCCGCGCCGGATCGAATACAGAATATTGTCCAGCCAGACATTAGCCTTGACCCACGGATAGTTCGCAATGGTCTGCGGGAACGCCAGAATCGACGAAGCGAAGATAACCGGGATCACACCACCCGCATTCACCTTCAGGGGCATGTGCGTGGACTGGCCACCCATCACACGGCGTCCAACGACGCGCTTGGCGTACTGCACGGGAATGCGGCGTTCGCCCGATTCCACAAGAACGATAAACGCCACCACTGCGATCATCATCACCAGAACCATGATCAGTTCGAGCAGCGACCACGAATGGGTGACAAAGACGTTTGTATACAGATTGCCCATCGCGCCCGGGATACCAACTACGATGCCGGTAAAAATGATCAGCGACATGCCGTTGCCGATACCACGCTCCGTGATCTGTTCACCCAGCCACATGATGAAGGCCGTGCCCGTGGTGAGCGAAAGAATCGTCATCATGGTGAAGCCGATGCCGGGGTGGGGAACGATACCGGCTGACATGCTTTCGAGGCCGAGCGAAATACCGAACGATTGCGCGATGCCGAGGGCGACTGTCAGGTAACGGGTCCACTGCGTGATTTTGCGGCGGCCCAGTTCGCCTTCTTTCGACAGCTTTTCCAGCGTGGGAACGACGACGGTGAGCAACTGCAGAATGATCGACGCCGTGATGTAGGGCATGATGCCCAGAGCGAACACGGAAAGCCGGCGAATATTGCCGCCTGCGAACAGATCGAAAAAGCCGAAGATGGAACCGTTCTGGCTGGTGAGGAACTCCGCCCACTTGTGGACGTCGATACCAGGCGTGGGAACGAAGCTTCCCAGCCGGTAGACGGCCAGCATGGCCAGCATGAACAGAAAACGGTTCCGGAGATCTTTTATTCGGAAGATATTGGCAAATGCTTCAAAGAGCTTCACGGGATCCTCGTTCCTTCGGGTGATGCTGCCGTCAGTCGCACTTAAGCCGCTGCCGCCCCGATGACTTTAGCTGTGCCGCCGGCCTTCTCGATTTTTTCCGCCGCGGCCTTCGAGAAGATGTGCGCTTCCACTTCGATCTTCCGCGTGATATTGCCTGTGGCGAGAACCTTGAGGCCGTCGCCCAGCTTTTTGATCACGCCCAGTTCCATCAGACGGTCCGCCGAGAACGTGTCGCCGGGGAGCTTTTCGAGATCGCGCAGATTCACGATCGCGAATTCCTTTTTGAAAATGTTGGTGAAGCCGCGCTTCGGCAAACGGCGATGCAGCGGCATCTGGCCGCCTTCAAAGCCGCGCATGATGCTGTACCCGGAGATGGCACGCGCGCCCTTGTGTCCGCGGGTAGACGTCTTACCGCGTCCATTACCCATACCGCGCCCGATGCGCTTCTTGCGGTGCTTCTGACCTTCCGGCGGTCTCAGTGAACTTAAATTCATCGCATTAGCCTCTTACGTACTCTTCCATTCAAAACCCCCGTCGGGCTACGCCCGACCGTACAAGCTAAAGCTCGTACCTACAGCGGGAGGTTAATCAACCAGCGCCAGCAAATGCGGCACTTTCTTCACGAACCCACGAAAACCCGGTGTATCCGGCTTCTCCACCACTTGATTGAACTTCTTCAGCCCCAGGCTTCGCACAATGATCTTGTGCTTTTCCGGGGTGCAGATGACGCTGCCAATCAGTTTGATTTTGATCTTGCCTTCCATATCGCTTGTCCTTATTCCGCTTTACTTAATCGGCGTTTTTTAATCAACGACGGCCGGTGCCGGCTTCGACGCATCCGACCTTGAAATATCCAGACCGCGCATTTCGCGAACGGCCTTGATATCGCGCAACTGCTCCAGCGCATTGATCGTAGCCTTCACCACGTTATGCGGATTGTGGCTGCCGATCGATTTCGTCAGCACATTCGGAATCCCGCAGGCCTGCACCACGGCGCGCACAGGGCCGCCGGCAATCACGCCGGTACCTTCACGCGCGGGCTTCAGCATGACGAGCCCGGCGCCGAACTTGCCCAGCACCTGATGCGGAATGGTGCTTTCGAGCAGGTGAACACGGCGCAGATTCTTCTTCGCGGCTTCGATTCCCTTGCGGATAGCCGAAGGAACTTCCTTGGCTTTACCCACGCCGAAACCCACCACGCGCGCCTGGGCGTCGCCGACAACAACCAGAGCCGAAAAGCTCATGTTTTTGCCGCCCTTGACGACCTTCGTCACGCGGTTGATCGCGACGACATTTTCTTTCAGGTTCAACGATTGCGGATCGACCCGCTTCACGGTAGTTACCGGCATCAGAGCTCCAGTCCCGCTTCCCGCGCCGCATCGGCCAGCGCCTTTACCCGGCCATGATACAGATAGCCGCCACGATCGAATACCACACGCGTAATACCTTTTTCCTTCGCCCGCTCGGCCACGCGCTTCCCGATTTCCTTCGCCGCCGCGACGTTGCCGCCGTTGCCGGTGGAATCTTTTTCGCTGCTGCTCGCCGCCACGATGGTGATACCCTTCGCGTCGTCGATCACCTGCGCGTAGATGTGCGCCACACTGCGGAAAATTGCCAGGCGGGGTCGCTCGGTGGTGCCGCGCACCTTGCGCCGGATGCGCGTATGAATGCGCTGGCGGATTTCGTCTTTGGAGATTTTTTTGATCATTACTTCTTACCTCCGGTCGCGCCCGATTTGCCGACCTTCTTGCGCAGCACTTCACCGGTATAGCGGACGCCCTTGTTCTTGTACGGATCCGGCTTGCGCAGCGAACGGATATTGGCTGCAACCTGGCCGATCAGTTGCTTGTCATGGCCGGTCAGGACCAGATGCGTCTGCTTGTCGATCTTCAGTTCCACGCCTTCCGGCAACAGAACTTCGATCGCATGCGAATAGCCCAGCACGAAGGTGGCGATCTTGCCTTTGACTTCGGCGCGATACCCGATGCCCACGATGTCGAGCTCACGAGTGAAGCCCGGACCGACGCCGTGAACGGCATTGGCCAGCAGAGCTCTCGTCAGCCCGTGCAGCGCGGCATGCTGGTCGGAATCGCGGAATAAATCCAGATTCGCACCATTCTGCTCAACGCGTATCCCCGCGGGAACCGGAACGGTCAGCGTTCCCCTGGGGCCCTGCACTTTCAGTTGTTCGCCGATGGTGACCTTCACTCCGGAAGGTACTGGAATCGGCTTTTTGCCTACTCTGGACATGAGTTATCTAACCTTAGAACCCTTATAAAATCTGACAGCACCGCGCCGCGCTTATTACCAAATCCTGCATAAAATCTCGCCGCCGACGCCCTGCTTGCGCGCCGTCCGGCCCGTCATAACGCCCTGCGCGGTAGTCAGAATGCTGATACCGAGGCCGCCATGCACCTGCGGAATCTCATCCTTGCCCGCGAAAGTCCGCGAACCCGGCCGCGAGACGCGTTCGATCTTCGTAATCACCGGCGCATTGTCCGGCGCATACTTCAGGTAGATCTTAATGACCTTTTTCACGCCCTCTTCGGCGACCTTGAAGTTCGCGATGTAGCCCTCTTCCTTCATGATGCGGGCGATTTCCGCCTTCAGCTTCGACGCCGGAACGTCAACCTTCGGATGGCGCGCGACCATGGCATTGCGCACTCTGGTCAGCATATCTGCTATTGGATCACTAGTCATTCCTGCCCGTACCTCCTCTGCTCACCGGCTGGGTTTCATTACGCATGACTACCAGCTTGCTTTCACTACGCCTGGAATCTCGCCGCTCAACGCCAGTTGGCGGAAACACAACCGGCAGATTCCATACTTGCGCAGGAATGCCCGGGGACGCCCGCAGCGCCAGCAACGGTTTCGGTGGCGGCACTGCAGTTTCGGCGTTTTTGCCTTCTGCGCCTTGGCCAGTTTAATATCTTTTGCGATTTTCGCGGCTGTTGCCATGGATATCCCTTTTCTTCTTTACTGCTGACGGAACGGCATGCCCATCTGCTTCAGCAGCGCCGTGCCTTCGGCGTCGGATTTCGCCGTGGTCGTGATGCAAATATTCATTCCCTTGGTCTTCTCCACTTTCGAGTAGTCGATTTCCGGGAAAATCAGCTGATCTTTGACGCCGAGCGTATAGTTGCCGCGGCCGTCGAAAGCCTTCGGCGATACGCCGCGGAAATCGCGGACGCGGGGCAGGGCAACGTTCAGCAGGCGGTCCAGAAATTCGTACATCCGGTCGCCGCGCAACGTCACCATGGTGCCGATCGCCATGCCTTCTCTGAGCTTGAATGCCGCAATCGACTTGCGGGCTTTCGTAATCACGGGGCGCTGGCCGGCAATGGCCATCAGTTCGTTCACCGCGCCATCCATCAGCTTGGCGTTGCCGGTGGCTTCGCCCATCCCGATGTTCACCGAAACCTTATCGATCTTCGGCACCGCCATCACGTTCTTGTAGCCGAACTCCTGCGTCAGGGCCGGTACAACTGTTTTGAGGTAATGTTCCCTAAGTCTCGCTGCCATAATATTCCTATTTTTTATCGAGCGACATACCGCACTTGTGACAGACACGCGTGCGCCGCGTCACGCCGCCCGCGAGCGTCTCGAGGTGCTTTTTGATCCGCACCGGTCCGCACTTGCCGCAAACGATCATCAGGTTGGAAACCGCGATGGGCGATTCCTTCTCCGCGATACCGCCCGCGATCTGCTTGGCCGGGTTCGGGCGCGTGTGCCGCTTGATGAGATTAATCTGCTCCACGATCACGCGGCCCGTGGCTCCGATCACGTCGAGCACGCGGCCCGTCTTGTCGCGGTCGCGGCCTGCAATTACTTTCACCTGGTCGTTCTTCTTGAGAAGAATACGCACCGGCGGATTTTTCTTTTTTGCGATCCCTGGCATCTTATATAACCTCCGGCGCGAGCGACACGATCTTCATGTAACGCTTGTCGCGCAGTTCGCGGGCAACCGGTCCGAACACGCGCGTGCCAACCGGCTCGCCCACATCGTTAATCAGCACCGCGGCATTCGAATCGAACCGGATGTAGCTGCCATCGCGGCGCCGCGTTTCCTTGCGCATTCGAACGATCACACAGCGCACGACCTTGCCCTTCTTGATGGCGGAATCCGGAGCCGCTTCCTTCACGGCTGCCGTCACCACATCACCCAGGCCGGCGCGTAACCCAAGGTCGCCACCGCGCGGCAGAATACACGAAAGTCTCCGTGCACCGCTGTTGTCGGCTACCTCGAGGATTGTTCTCATCCCAATCATGGCGGTTTTCCTTTATACCCTTTGTCTTAGATCTCGTCGTTACTAAATTTTGACGTCGAGGTCGGACGGCTTAGCCGCGCCAACCAGCGCCGAACGCCGCACTACTTCTTCGAGATTCCAGCGTTTCAGCTTGCTCATCGGACGGCATTCCGCGATCCGAACCACATCGCCCACGCGCGCCGTACCGGCTTCGTCGTGCGCATAGAATTTCTTATGCTTCTTCACGATGCGCTTGTAGAGCGGATGCGGTACGCGACGGCTCACCTGCACGACGATGGTCTTCTGCATCTTCGTGGAGACGACTTCGCCGACCTTCTCGGTCGTGCGCCCGCTCTTTGCACTTACGGCAACATCCCCGGTTGTCACAGCTTTTTGATCAGCCATCTGTTTACTTCGCTCCCTGCACAGCGCCAGCCTTCAGTTCTTTGCTCCGCAGATAGGTCAGCAGCCGGGCCTTATCTTTGCGCATTTCACGAATCTTGCGCAGCCCTTCGGTCTGGCCCATCGACATCCGGAAACGCAGCTGGAAGTTCTGATCTTCGATCTCTTTCAGCTTGACCTGCATTTCGGCAGGATCGAGACCGCTCAGTTTGTCCTTCTTCACTCCGCGACCTCCCGTAGTACGAATTTGGTCTTCAGCGGGATCTTGTGAGCGGCCAGGCGCATCGCCTCGCGCGCCAGTTCCGGCGTCACACCTTCCATCTCGAACAAAATCTTGCCGGGGCGAATGACCGCGACCCATGCTTCGGGCGCGCCTTTACCTTTACCCATACGGGTTTCAGCCGGCTTCTTCGTGATCGGCTTGTCCGGGAACAGGCGGATCCACACCTTGCCGCCGCGCTTGATGAAGCGCGTCATCGCGATACGGGCCGCTTCAATCTGCCGCGCCGTGATCCACCCGCACTCCATCGCCTTGAGGCCGTATTCGCCGAACGAAATCGACGAACCGCGCCAGGCCTTTCCGCACATGCGTCCGCGCTGGACTTTGCGGAACTTAACTTTCTTGGGCATCAACATAGTTCAGATCTCTCCAGCTATTCTTTTTCAGTGCTGCTCGTCCCGGGCGCTTCGGGTGCGGTCTCAACCGGAGACACTGCATCCGCTGCCGCGACTGGTTCTTTCCATGCCGGCTGTGTCGGCGCCATCAGAGGAGGCATAATCGGGCCGCCGGCGCGCGGTGCGCGTGGTTCCGGAGCGGACTGCACCACCGGGGCCGATTCCGCCGGACGATCCGTACGCGGAGCACCTTCCGGGCGTCCACCTTCCGGACGCGGTCCACGGCGGTCACGATCGCGGTCGCGATCCCGCATGGGAGGCCGCTCGTTGCGGCGTGGTTCATTTTCCTGCGCGAGCGAACGCTTGCCACCCGGCAGAATCTCGCCCTTGTAGATCCAGGCTTTGATGCCAATGATCCCGTAAGTCGTGTGGGCTTCGGTGAAGCCGTAATCGATATCGGCGCGCAGAGTATGCAGCGGCAACTGGCCCTGCAGATACCATTCGCTGCGGGCGATTTCGGCGCCGTTCAGACGGCCGGAAACGCGAACCTTGATACCCTTGCAGCCGAAGCGGAGAGCGGAATCCACCGCTTTACGCATGGCGCGCCGGAATGCCACGCGCTTTTCGAGCTGCAGCGCGATCGACTCCGAAACCAGCTGAGCATCAAGCTCCGGCTTGTGCACTTCCTGAATGTCGATGAAGATTTCACGCTGCGTTTTCTTCGCGAGCGCCGTCTTCAGTTTTTCAATCTCGGCGCCCTTGCGTCCGATGATGATACCGGGGCGCGACGTGCGGATGGTCACGCGCAGCTTATTGCCGGGGCGATCCACTTCAATCGAGCTGATACCGGCGGACTTGAGCTGCTCGCGCAGGCTGTCCTTCAGTTCCTGATCTTCCTGCAGCAGGGTTGCATAGTTCTGCTTGGAGAACCAGCGCGACCGCCAGGGCTTGTTAAAACCCAGCCGGAAGCCGTAAGGATGAACTTTCTGACCCATGCGTTATGACCTCGCCTTTGCCACAGCCGACTTTTCCGCCACCTTGCCCATGTCCGACTTCTCCGACACCTTCACGATGATATGCGCCGAACGCCGCAGATACCGGTAAGCCCGGCCCATCGGAGCCGGCCGTACACGCCGCTGGCGCGGGCCTTCGTTTACATAAGCTTCCGAAACGATCAGGTTGTCCACGTCGACGTCTTCATTCAGGTTCTGCGCGTTGGCGATTGCCGAGTGCAGCACTTTTTCCACCGCCGGAGCAATCCGCTTATTCACCGAACGCAGCGTGATGATCGCGTCGTTGGCTTTGTGGCCGCGAATCATGTTCACCACAAGGCGAGCCTTCTGCGGCGAGATGCGAACGTACCTGGCTTCTGCTTTGACTTCCATATCGATCTCCTGGCTTTTCCCGAAAACGGCTTACGACTTCGCCGTCTTCTCAGTAGCGGCCTTTGCCTGATGGCCCTTGAACGTACGCGTCGGCGAAAATTCGCCCAGCTTATGGCCAACCATGTTTTCGGTCACATAGACCGGAATGAATTTCTTACCGTTATGAACTGCTACGGTGTGGCCGACAAATTCCGGAAGAATGGTCGAGCGCCTGGACCACGTACGAATGACTTTCTTGTCGTTCGCCGCGTTCAGTGCGTCGATCTTCACTTCCAGGTGCTTGTCGACAAACGGTCCCTTTTTTACGGAGCGTCCCATTACTTCTTGCCCCTCCGGTTCACAATAGATTTGTCAGTGCGCTTGTTGTTGCGTGTCTTGTAGCCACGCGTCGGCTGGCCCCACGGGGTGACCGGATGGCGTCCACCTGAGGTTTTGCCTTCGCCGCCGCCGTGCGGGTGATCGACCGGGTTCATCGAAACGCCGCGGTTGTGCGGGCTCTTGCCCAGCCAGCGCTTGCGTCCCGCCTTGCCGAGCGATACGTTTTCATGATCGCTGTTGCCAACGACTCCGACCGTCGCCATGCACTCGGTGGACACCCGGCGTACTTCGCCCGAAGGCAGCTTCAGCAACGCCACCGCGCCTTCGCGCGAAACCAGCTGAGCCTGCGTACCGGCCGAACGCGCCATCTGCGCGCCCTTGCCCGGCTTCAACTCGATATTGTGTACCACGGTGCCGGCCGGAATATTCTTCAGGGGCAGGGCATTGCCCGCCAGAATATCCGCTTCCGGACCCGAGGAAATCGTTGTCCCGACCTTCAGGCCGTCCGGGGCGATGATGTAGCGCTTCTCGCCGTCCGCGTAGTTCAGCAGCGCGATGCGCGCCGAACGGTTGGGATCGTATTCGATTGCCGCGACAACCGCCGGAATCCCGAACTTGTCCCGCTTGAAATCGATAACGCGATATGCCTGCTTGTGTCCGCCACTGATGAAGCGCGAGGTGACGCGCCCGGTGTTATTACGTCCGCCGCTTTTGCTGCGCGGCTCGACCAGCGACTTTTCCGGCGTCTGCTTCGTAATGTCCTCGCGGGACACCACGGTCATGTAGCGCCGGCTCGGAGTTGTTGGGCTGTATTTTTTAATGGCCATGTTTGATCCGCTCCGCCTACATCTCTGTGAACTCGGGAACTTTCTGTCCCGGTTCCAGGCGTACGTAAGCCTTCTTCCAATCCGACCGGTAGCCCGCGAAACGTCCGCGTCTGCGCAGCTTGCCGTCGAACGTCGCCGTGCGAACCGCCGCTACCTTCACTTTGAATAACTTTTCCACCGCCTGGCGGATCTGAATCTTGTTGGCATCGAGAGCGACTTCGAACGAGAGGGTCGCTTCCGAGTCCTTCTTGTTGATGCCTTTCTCGGTAACCAGCGGCCGCTTGAGAACATCATGCATGCTCATGGTTAGTTGGCCTCCTGTTTCGATTTCGGCGCCGACTTCGCCAGCGATTCGCTCAGCTTCGAAGCCGCCGCCTGCGTCAGCAGAATCCGGTTCGCGCCCAGCAGATGATACGGATGCACTTCGTTGCTGCGCACCACTTCGACGCCTTCGAGATTGCGCGCGCTCAGTTCGAGATTGCGATTCTCGGCGGTATCGACCAGAAGAACTTTCTTTGTGGCGTCGAATTTCCTGAGCGTCGCCAGGATGTCTTTGGTCTTCGGACTTGAGAGCTGGAACGCGGAGACGACTTTGAGATCGCCATCGAGCAGCTTGGCCGAAAGGGCCGAGCGCAACGCGCCCAACTGCATCTTGCGGGGCAGCTTGTACGAGTAGTCGCGCGTGACGGGTCCGTGAACCGTGCCGCCATGACGCCAGAGCGGACTGCGTACCGAACCCGTGCGGGCGCGGCCGGTGCCTTTCTGTTTCCAGAGCTTCTTGCCGGACCCGGCCACTTCATGCCGGGTCTTGGTCTTGGCGTTGCCGCCGCGCTTGCCGGCCAGATAATGCCGGACCGCTTCATAGAGCAGCGCTTCGTTGACTTCCGCGCCAAAGACTGTGTCCGCGAGATCGAGCTCGCCGACTTTCGTATTGTTGAGATCGAGAACGTCTACCTTGGGCATAATTACCTCTTCGCCCTCTGAACGACGACATAGCCGCCGTTGGGCCCCGGAATCGCGCCCTTAATCACGAGCACGTTATCCTCGGTGTCCACATCGATAACTTCCAGATTCCGCACCGTCACACGCTCATCGCCCATGTGGCCGCCCATGCGCATGCCAGGCACGACGCGGGAAGGGAAGCTCGATGCGCCGATCGAACCCGGCGCGCGATGGAACATGGAACCGTGCGAACCTTCGCCGCCGCGGAAGTGGTGACGTTTCACGACGCCGGCAAATCCACGGCCCTTCGAGACGCCAATCACGTCCACCATGTCGGAGGGCTTGAAGTCGCTGACCAGAACCTGATCGCCGGCCTTGTAGTCCGTGGAGCCAGCGCCGAGACGAAATTCGCGCAGCAGCTTCGCGCCTTCCGCCCCAGCCTTCTTCAGGTGGCCCGTCTGCGGCTTGTTGATACGCTTCGGCTTGATGAACTCAAGCAGGCCAAGCTGCACAGCATCGTAGCCATCGGTGGCCGGTGTCTTGCGCTGCACGACGGTGCAGGGACCCGCCTTGAGCAGAGTGACCGGAACCACCTGCCCATCCGGCCGGAACACCTGCGTCATGCCAATTTTTCTTCCCAGAATTCCTGGAGTCATCTTTTCATTCCTCGGTATGGCTTATCTAGAGCCGCCCGCCTAAAACTAACCCTTGCCAAAAGCTTTGATTTCGACGTCTACACCAGCCGGCAGATCCAGCTTCATCAGCGCATCCACCGTCTGCTGCGTCGGCTCCAGAATATCGAGCAAACGCTTGTGCGTCCGGATTTCAAACTGCTCCCGCGATTTCTTGTCCACGTGCGGCGAACGCAGCACCGTGGTTCGCGAAATCGATGTCGGCAGCGGGATGGGGCCGGCTACCGTAGCCCCCGTCCGCTTCGCCGTGTCCACGATTTCGGTTGTCGATTGATCGAGCACACGGTGGTCGTACGCTTTCAAACGGATTCGGATGCGATCTTTAAGTGCCATCTGTTAACTCAGAATCTCCGCCACCGTGCCAGCGCCAACGGTTCTGCCGCCTTCGCGAATCGCGAAGCGCAAACCCTTATCCATGGCGACCGGCGTAATCAGCTCCACTACGAGCGAAACGTTATC
>Ga0182024_10002968_pt1 | contig 41264 bp, 47 predicted proteins | sample P32metaG_FD_120480 | JGI IMG/M metagenome (GOLD analysis project Ga0182024, IMG submission 120480) | Permafrost microbial communities from Stordalen Mire, Sweden - P3-2 metaG (Illumina Assembly) | ecosystem: Environmental > Terrestrial > Soil > Wetlands > Permafrost | place: Sweden: Stordalen...
CCACCCTTTCAAGGTGGCGGCACGGGTTCGAATCCCGTTGGGGGTGCGAAGTGACCTAGACACCTTCGGGTGGTGTTACTTACGAAGCTGCGTTCCGAATTTGGGCTACTGCCTCGGTGGATGAACTCATTGCCGGCATCCAGATCAATCTGTGAATCCGATTGAAACATGAGAACCGTCGCAAAATGGCTTGTTATTCGACGCGCCGCACCGACAAAGTGTCACTCGATTGCGAACCTCATATCTTTCGCCGTCCGCGCTCGAAATCGGTATCCCCCCGCGGACCCAAATCGGTCCAGCCACACCCTGCGAAGGGTCTTCAATGAGTCCAATTGAAAGTTCAAACTTGGGTTCTATAGCAACATTGGTTTCTTTTTCCCACGCAACCAGTCGACCGGAGGGGCAAAGCCCGGCCTGGCGAGAGGTAAGGCGAGCGGCTGCAGTACCCTCTTGCTTCACTAAGTGCCATGCGTCGCCGTTGGGGTCGCAGAATCTACCCGAAGCGCACAGTGATGGCACATCGGTCATATTCAACGTCGGTCCTCGTTGCACGCGAGCTTCTTGCAAATATGGCAATCGACTGGCCGTCTCGGTCCCGTCAAAGCCAACCCGGGCATGAGAGCCATCACAGAACGGCTTCGTGCCGGACTGTCCGCAACGACAGAGACTGTACGTGGCCCTCGCCTCGATCTCTTCACCTTCTAGCCACTCGACCGAGTCTCCGGCGTCATTTGTCACGATGGTTTGTCGTGCGAGCGGCACCGAACCTTCCACCACATATGGGCCATCTTTTGTAACGTTAATTTTCATATCATTTTAGGGTTGAATACCGGCAATCACGATGCTCACGAGTCGCTGTAACGACTCGTCGTTGTTGCCGGTGTGGCTGGCCGCGTGGCAACTGCCCATCACCAGATTCACAATGTCGTTGGTCTCCACGTCGGCTCGTATCGCGCCCGCCTCGACGGCGCGCTGGCGAAGTCGATCGATGCGCGCATTCAACTCTTCTATCTGATCGGAGAATCTTGACTTGATGTCGATGCCCGCCTGGCTGAGCGCCTCGAAGAGATCCTGCTTTTCTGCCGCCTGGCGGGCGAACTCGCGAAGAAAAGCGCACAACGCGTGACCGGGATCAGCGTCGCGAGTGAACGTGTCGGCGGTCGCCAAGAGACTCGTGAGCCGGGTCGTCACGATGGCCTCGTAGAGCGACTCTTTGGTGGGAAAGTGACGATACAAGGTGCCAATACCAACGCCGGCGTGCTCGGCGACCAGATCAATGGGCACCATGACGCCCTCGGAGGCAAAGATCTCCTCGGCCGCTCGCAGAATTTTTTCGTGATTCCTCACGGCGTCGGCCCGCATGGGCTTGGCCACCTCGGTCTCAATCACGGTCTGTGCTGTTTCTTTGGTGTGCATGATCCCATTTAATTCGTTGGCAGTTCCACCATTAAGTATGGACGCCGGAAAGCTTTCCATCAAGTAGTTGACAAACGGAACCATCGTTACTATAGTGGAAATTATCCGGAACCATAGTTCCGATTTAGGTGCGCCGGCCCCCAAAACAGTGGGAAATGTCCTTGAAACTGGGCCTTTCCAACGAGGCGGATACGAAGAAGAAGGAGAAGTACATGTCAACTGACACACTGATCGAAGTTCTACCGGCGGAGCCGTCTGAGCTGGATCCCAAGCGCTACTGGTCCCTCGCGATTATCGCCATCGCCCAACTCATGATCGTGCTCGACGCGTCGGTCGTCGTTGTGGCGTTGCCCTCGGCCCAACACGCCTTGCACATTTCGATCGCCAACCGTCAGTGGGTGCTGGGCGCCTACACGTTGGCCTTTGGCAGTCTGCTGCTGCTCGGCGGACGCATCGCCGACTACCTCGGACGCAGAAGGATGTTCATCGTCGGACTCTTAGGTTTCGGCGTGGCCTCGGCCCTGGGCGGAGTGGCGCAAAATCAAGCCATGCTCTTCAGCGCCCGAGCCTTGCAGGGCGCGTTCGCCGCGATCATGGCGCCGGCCGCACTCTCACTGCTCACCGTCACCTTCACCGAATCTCGCGAACGGGCCCGCGCCTTTGGGGTCTACGGCGCCGTCGCCGGGGGAGGCGCCGCCATTGGTCTGGTCTTGGGTGGCGTGCTCACGCAGTTCGCATCGTGGCGTTGGACACTGCTGATCAACGTGCCCATCGCCCTCTTCGCGGCCATCATGGCGCGTCAAGTGATCACCGAGAGTCGGGCCGAGGCTAAGCACGGCTACGACATGCCAGGCGCCGTGACGGCAACCGGCGGACTGTTCTTATTGGTCTACGGCTTCACCATGGTGGCCTCGCACGGCTGGAGTTCGACGCTCACCGTGTCGCTCTTTGCCGGCGCGCTCGCGCTGCTGGGTGCCTTCATCGCCATTGAGCTGCGCTCGCAGCACCCGTTGTTACCTATGCGAGTGGTGTTGGATAGGCGGCGCGGCGGCTCGCTGCTCGCCTCGCTGTTGGTCGGGTGTGCCATGCTCGGCACGTTTTTGTTCCTCACCTATTTCCTCCAGGGCATCCTCGGCTACAGCGCGCTGAAGACCGGCTTCGCCTTCTTGCCCTTCTCGGGCGGCATCATCTTGGGCGCCACCACGGCCAGTCGGATCCTGCCGCGCAGTGGCCCACGGGCCCTGATGCTCACCGGCCTCTCCATGGCGACGTTGGGACTGCTCTGGTTCAGTCGCCTGGGCGTGCACAGCACCTTCGCTGCGCACATCTTGCTGCCAGAAATTGTGGTGAGCATCGGCATGGGACTGGTGTTTGTGCCCATGAACAGCACGTCGCTCTACGGCGTTGACCCCCAGGACGCGGGAGTTGCCAGTGCGCTGGTCAACACCACCCAGCAGGTGGGCGGTGCCCTGGGTACGGCCTTTCTCAACACCGTGGCCGCGTCAGTGACCGCGACGTACCTGGCCACTCGGATTGGATCTCTCTCGATGCAGCGCGCAGCCGCGGTGCATGGTTACACCACGGCCTTCGAAGTAAGTGCCCTACTGGTGGCGCTGTCGGCGGCGGCGGTCGCGGCCTTCATTGGTCCCAAGCGCCGCCACGTCGAGGTATTGAAGGACCACAGCCTCAACTCGACGTCTCGCCACTTTATTTCGATTAACTAATCCGATCGACGTCCCTACAGCGCTATGGCCTCGTAGAAGTCGACGACGCCGCCACCGATAGACGGTGCATTCCGGCCAAACCTCAAAGTTCCATGGCGGCGGCGCTCACGTCCAGCCCACTGGCGCCACTTTCAACGAGATGGCGCCAACGCCGGGCAATCTCGGCGCTGATCGGTGCGGTGTCGACACCGGCGTCGACTCCGACGAGTTCAAGATCCTTAAGTGCCCAATCCAGCGAAAAGTCCGGACGAAAGTCTTCGTCCAGCATCTTTTGAAGTTTGGCCAGCGCGTAGGGCGAGGCGAGGGGGCTGTCGTGCAACGCCTCCAGCAACATCTGGGGGTTCACACCCAGGTGGGTCGTCAACGAAGCCGTCTCGGCTGCGCCCTCGACTTGGAACGCCAACCAGGTGTTCAATATCAACTTCAGGCGACTGCCCACGCCAACGGGGCCGAGCCACATGGTCCGTCTCCCAATCTCGCGAAAGACACTTTCGAGCATCGGTGCGCGCGAAGAGTCACCCGATGCCAGGATCAGTAGTTGACCCGACTCGGCCGGCTCTCTACTACCAGACACCGGTGCGTCAATGAAGACGACGTCAGGACGCTGATCCAACACGCGCTCGGCGAGGTTCGCCGTGGCGATCGCGCCAATGGTTCCCATCTGGACCCAGACAGCGCCCTCGCGCATCGACGCCAGTCCCTCGGCGTTCAACATGACCTCTTCGGTCACGTCGGCCGTGGGCAAGACGCTCAAAACCACGTCGGCCTTCGCCACGGCGTCTCGGACGTCTGCGTAACTCAAACCACCGAGCTCGACCAAGGGCGACGTCGACGACTGCGACCGGGACCACAGGTCGACTTCAAAGTGAGCGGCGAGTAGCCGCGTCGCCATTGCGCCGCCCATCGTGCCGGCTCCGATTACGGCCACGCGAGGCTGTGGGGAAGTGGATTCTGGTCTGGTCATGGACATCTCCTTTTCAAGGGGTTGGTGGTTCGTCTTGACTTCGCTCAGGGCATCTCGGGCGAGGGCCCCTCAACGGGTGCGCCGTCGCGCATGATTTCGTCAATGCGAATCATGATGCGCTCGTCGAGTTCGAGGTCAACCGCGGACAGGGCCTCTCGCATGTGTGTGGGGTTTCTCGTACCGACGATCGCGACGTGCACCGCGGGGTTGGCGAGCGTCCACGCCACCGCCAGTTGTCCCACGTTCACGCCGAGTTCGCTCTGCGCGAACACTCGAAGCTCCTCCACTCGCGCGAGATTGCCCTCGTAGGTGGCGCCGGTAAAGTCGGCGCTCTTGGCTCGCCAGTCACCGGCGGCGAAACGAGTGTCGGCGCGAAGGTTGCCGCCTAAGAGCCCGTGCGCCAGAGGCCCATAGACCAAGACCCCGATGTCGTGGGCGCGAGTGTATGGAAGAGTCTCGGCTTCGATCTCGCGGTGAAAGAGGTGGTACGGGGGCTGGAGCGTCTCGACCGCCAATGTGGAACTGAATGTCTCCATCTGCGCAGCGTTGAAGTTCGAGACGCCCACGTGGCGAACCTTGCCCTCGGCCACGAGCGCAGCGAGTGCGCCCGCCGTTTCGTCAAACGGTGTCTTCGGGTCCGGCCAGTGAACCTGAAAGAGGTCGACGTAGTCGGTGGCGAGGGCTCGCAGGCTCTCCTCCACTCCGGCTCGAATCCATTTGGCGTTGGCGTCACGCACCACGCCCGTATTCGTCTCTCGTAACCCGCCCTTGGTGGCGATCACCAGCTCTTCGCGCGGTAGACCACGCAACGCCTCGCCCAGCAACGTCTCTGACGCGCCAAAGCCGTAGGCCTGGGCCGTGTCAAAGAAGTTCACCCCGCTGTCCGCGGCCCCTCGAATAGCGCTCGTCGCGGCCGCCGCGTCAGTCGCTCCCCAATCGCCGCCCAGTTGCCACGTCCCAAAGGCGAGGCGCGACACCTGCAAATCTGACTTACCCAACGTGACGTATTTCATCTGCTCCTCATTCTCTCCGCGTTGCTTTCATTTCTCGTGGTGGAGACCGTCTCAAAAATCCGTGCGGGCAACGTTGACGACGCCGAAGGGCCGAACGATGGTGCCCCGGACATCGCGACCAGAGTGCCGCTCAGCGCAATGCACGCAGCCACCGCCATGGCCACTCGATCACCGTGGACGCTCGAGGCACCGGACGCGGCGTGGGCACCCTCGGCGAGAGCGATGAGCACCGCGACGCCGAGGGCGGCGCCAACTTGGCGAGTGGTGTTGATAACACCTCCGACGAGTCCCTGATCCTCCTCGGCCATGCCCTGGGCCGCCATAATCGTGGTGCCCATGACCGCGCCGACCGTGCCAAAGCCAACCAAGATGACCGCGGCGAAGACCGCGCTGAAATGTCCACTCGAGGGCAGATCGGTCAGCAACAAAAAGCCAACCCCCGCAGAGAAGGTTGAGGCGATGAGAAGTCGTCGTAGGCCGAAGCGGCGAACGAGGCGACTGCCGAACATGCCCGTGGCGAATCCCACGATTCCCTGGGGGGCGATCACGAGTCCCGCCACCAACGGCGAGTCGTGCAACGTCTGTTGGAGGTAGAGCGACAGCACCACCAATTCTCCCGCGCTCCACGCACCCATGAGGAGCGAGACAATGCCCGCCGTTCGAAGACCGGGCCGAGCGAGAAGACGGAGGTCAATGAGTGGGTGGGCGTGGCTCTTCTCGACCTCAATGAGTCCCACGAGCCCGATCGCCGCTAAACCCAGCGCGCCGAGGATCAACGGATGCACCCAGCCAAGCACCGTGCCTTCGGAGATGGCGAACACTGCGGCCGTCACCGTGACGGTCGTCAAGACTCCGCCGGCGACGTCCAGGTGAGCGAAATTACCTCGTTGGCGGTCACTCGCGATGACGCGCGTCGCGAGTAGCGCCGCCACGATGCCGACGGGCACGTTCACCAAGAAGATCGAAGCCCAACCCGCATACTGGACAAAGATGCCGCCCAACACTTGTCCGGCCACGAAGCCAATGGACGCGGTGGCCCCGTACAGCGCGAGGGCGCGAGTGCGTCGCGGCCCTTCGGCCAGGCGCGACGTAATGAGCGACAGCGACGCGGGAGCGACCAGTGCGGCGCCTACCCCTTGAAGGGCCCGCGACACAATGAGCTGTGCGGCGTCGCCACTCCATCCCGCGGTGAGCGAAGCGACCGCGAAGAGCAACAGACCGGCAACAAAAACTCGACGGCGCCCGAAGAGGTCGGCGATCCGACCACCCAGAATGAGCAATCCGCTGAAGGTGATGGCGTACGCCGTGACGACCCACTCCACCGAATCGCCGCCGAAACCGAGAGCGTGTCGAATCGAGGGCAGAGCGACGTTCACGATGCTGAAGTCGAGCACGACCATGAACGACGCGATCAGCACCAGGACGAGCGCCGGGGTCGGCAGTCCCCGCGCGCCGCTCGACGACCCGTCGCGCGACGTCGGTTCGTCAGGCGCTCGCCCGTTCCCGGCAGTGCCCAACCTCGTAGTGGTTCCGGTTACCGTCTGACCGCCCAAGTGGTCAGATTCGATGTTGGTGTCGACGTCGAACACGGTTTGCCTCCTCATAATTACGAAACGATACGTATCGTATCATAAGAAGCGGCTAGTATGCAAGTCGATGGCTGAACTTTCTGATCCCCCAGTAGCGGGCCGAGGCCGGCCCCGGAGCAAGAACGCCCATCGCGCCATTCTCGAAGCAACCCGCCAGCTACTCGAAGAGCGTGGCTTCGTTGATCTCACCATCGAAGAGGTCGCGCAGCGAGCGTCAGTCGGCAAGGCCACCATCTACCGGCACTGGCCAACGAAGGGCACCCTCGTCTTTGAGTCCTTCACCGTCCAATTTTTGGCCCAACAGCCGCTTCCGGACACCGGTAGCCTGCGCGGCGATCTCCTCGCCTCGTTGCGGGCCTGGATCCGTAACGTCAAGGGTACGGTGACCGGTCGCACGCTCGTGGGACTGATCGCTGAAGTACAGCGGGACCCCGAGTTGGCCGAGCTGTGGAGGGACCACTTCGTGGTTCCGGTACGAGCTCAGCATCGTCTCATGATCGAACGAGCCATCGAGCGACATGAGATCTCATCGAAGACCGACGTCGACGTGACCCTCGACCTCGTTTTCGGTGCGGCGTATCATCGACTTCTGCAATCGCACCTCCCCCTCAGTGATCGATTCGCGCAGTCAGTCGTCGACACCATCGTTGGGGGTCTGGCGTCAGAGGTAGAGCGCAGTCCCACTCATCGGTGAACGGCCAAAGTGTCATTTGGTCAAGAGATCATGAGGCCCTGGGGTTGAAAGTCGCGGTATAAGATTGCGAATTAACGATGACGCGATTGCGTTAGCGCTGACTGCTCCAAGTTCACTCAGAAAGTCGAGGACTCGCCATGAAACTGACGTCGCGTGGGAACCGTTGGTTCTCGATACTCGCCGCGCCGATCGGCGCGACGGTCTTGCTGGCAACGCTCGCGACCGGCGTGCCAGTGATTACGAGTTCTCCGGCTGCGGCAACGACGATTGCGAAGTGTTCCGCTGCTCACACCATCGTCTGGGCAGCGGTGGAAGGCTCGGCAACGGCTGGCACTACCTACTACCAATTGGAGTTCAGCAACTCTGGAACCACGAGTTGCACATTCTTTGGCTTCGCCCGCGTGTGGGCCGTCAGTAAAACTGGAGTTCAAATTGGAAAGGCCGCCACCGACCGTAGCGTCGCCAAGACGGTGACGGTCGCTCCCGGTAAAACGGCGCACGCCATTCTGGGCGTTGAAGACACCGGAGCGGTCTGCGGTAGAAGTGGCGTTGAGTCTGCGGGACTAAGAGTCGTGCCCCCCAACCAGAATCTTCCCAAACCGGCGGGCGAAACCGACGAGGTGGCGAACTTCCCACTGAAGATCTGCGTTAGCAAAGCGTCGTTGAACGTTCTCCCCCTGTACACCGGCACTGGAATCCCCAACTACACGTTCACTTGAGCGATCGGCCACTCTCGAGGTCCGATCTTCTGGGTGTAGAAGGGTGTCGTGACACTTTGTTCAGACTGTAAACAAGAGACCGTTGGATCCGCTCATTTCTGCAGCAACTGCGGTGCGCGATTTTCTCTGATCAGAACCTCGAGCATTCGACGTTGGATCTTCCTGGCCCTGGCATTCGCCTGGGCCGGGATAACGGTGGCAGTGTGTCTTCGCTATCACGTTCCCCAGCCGTCGGGGGAGTTATCCGTCACGACCAACGGGCACACGTACTACGGAAATCCGCCTGCTCTCACGATGTACCAGAGCGACCCGGTCTCCTTTTGGAACATCGTCGTGGCCCTGAGCGCAGGTCTACTGGTCGCCACCGTCGATCTTGTCATCCGCGCCATTCAGCACAGCAATCGAATGGGCGGCGGCGCCGTCACAATCGGAGCGCTCGTCATCCTCTTTTCGTTCTTTGGCCTGCTGCTCGGCGTTGCCTCCATCGGTGTCGTGGGTGCAATGCTCGTCTTGGCTGGAAGGCCAATAAAGCAAACGAACTCGAAACGAGCAACGGGCAACGCGCCGTCTTGGAGAGAACCGGGATCCCCTGAGCGCACTCCGAGACTTGGCGGCACGAACGAAACGTAATCACTGAATCGGTGCCACGCACGAGTGACGACCGCGCTGACCTATCAAAGCTGTCTCGAGGCTCTTCACCTCAGGCGTTTGGAAACAACTGTTGAATCGACTTCGGCGCTCGCAAGAGATAACTATCGAGCAAGAGCGCCTTGAGAAGTCCTTCCTCAACCTCGTCCAGGAGAATCAGCACCGAACCATGTCCGTCATAGTGCGGTGCCGTAAAGACAGAGCCATCACTCTCGGCGAGCAAGAACTCCTTCTCGTCAAGTTCACAGTGGACCACCAAGACTTCGGCGTCGCCAATGTCACTCTTGGAGGCGTCGCGGGGGCCCCACATCCGACAGAACGCCTTGCCCCTCACCTTCAGAGCAGGGGTTGCGTACGAAGTCGAGACGGTGACTTCTGGTAGTTCCGAGCACAGACGCACTACATCTACGAACGTGGCCATTGGTCCCCACCTTGTGGTGAAAGTTGGGCCAATTGTAGTGCGATGCCGTAGACCGCCCGACTTGCGTCGTCGTCATCGCATAGCCTCGCGTCATAAGTTGCCATGATGGAGAGATGGAGCCAACCTACGTCAGCGGCAAGCCTCGCCTTTGGTTGCGACTTGACGGCGGCGTTCTCTTCGTTGCCTCGATCTTGCTCTTTGCTGCAACGAATCAGCCGTGGTGGATCTACCCGGCGTTGCTGTTCGTGCCCGACATCTTCATGATCGGCTACCTTCGCAACACGAAGATCGGCGCTTTTTTCTACAACGTCGGCCACAGTTATTTCGTGCCCTCGCTCGTGGTGCTGGTCGGCTGGGAGTGGCACCACATATTGGCAGTCGCCGTGGGGGTCATCTGGCTCGGACACGTTGGGATGGACCGCTTGCTCGGATACGGTCTGAAGTTCGACGACAACTTCAAAAGCACTCACTTGGGCGACCTCGCCAAGAAGAAGGGCTAGACCACTCGCCGCACCCTTCCGACCGTTCGCCTTGCCAGCGACTCGACGCGACGGCCTAAATTATCTGACACGGTGGTGCGTGGCACGTTAGGTTTCTTCCATGCCCATCACGCCCGACACCAAGGACTGGACCTGGGTTCTCGATCGTCCGTGTGGCGAGTGTGGCTTCGACGCCGCGCAGTTCGAAAGGCAGCGGACATCCGAAGCCATACGAGAGAACGCGGCCGCATGGGCGTTGATACTCCAACGTGACGACGTCAGGGTACGTCGACACGAAGACCGCTGGTCTGACCTCGAATACGGCTGTCACGTCCGTGACGTGTATCGAATCTTTGGCCAGCGCTTGGATCTGATGCTGACCGAGGATCATCCGACCTTCGAAAACTGGGATCAAGACGTGACCGCCATCGTCGAGCATTACGACCTCCAGGACCCTGCCGTGGTGAGCCGTGAACTCCTCGTCGTCGCGCGGGACTACGCCAATAGATTTGACTCGGTCACGGAGTCTCAATGGTCTCGACCGGGATCTCGATCCAACGGGAGTCACTTCACGGTGGCGACCCTCGCCGTCTACGGATCGCACGACACCTTCCATCATCTGTGGGACGTCACGTCATCGACGTGAGCCACTGCTGCCTTCGCCGGGCAGTCGTTTTCAACGTTGCGTTATAAATCGGGCAGGCCAAAGTCGAGACTCGGGACGTCGGTGCCGCCGTCGATCTCGAGTACCTTGCCGGTGAGAAAGGCCCCCGCCGGCGACGCGAGATACACCACGCCGGCGGCAATCTCTTCGGGATCAGCGATTCGATGAAGTGGGGTGAGCTCTTCCATCATCGACTTGAGTTCGGGCGTGGAGGTCACGATCTCGAGCGCGGAGGTCGCGGTCGAACCCGCGGGGATGGCGTTGACGCGGATGCGCGGCGCGAGGTCCTTGGCGACGAGCCGCGTGTAGTGCGAGAGGGCGGCCTTGGCGGCCCCGTAGGCGCCGTACCCTCGGCCGGCGACCCGACCCATCACCGAAGAGATATTGACGATGGCGCCTCCGCCGTGCTCCAGCATCAACGGCACGGCCACCAGATTGAGCGCGTGCGCCGTCGTGACGTTGAAGTGGAAGGCCTCCTCCAGATACTCAGGCGTGGTGTCAAAGAAGGGGAGAGGAATAGCGCCGCCGACGTTGTTCACGACAATGTCGAGGCGTCCGAACTCACGTTGGGCCTCCGCCGCGAGCGAGCGCACGACGTCGAGGTCACTGAGGTCACCGGCCACGGTGAGCGCACGCCGTCCCGTGGCCGCGACGAGATCACCGACGGCGTCGAGGTCACGTTGAGTGCGTGAGGCGATAACGACGTCCGCGCCGCATTCGGCGAGCGCCACGGCACTCGCGGCGCCAATGCCCCGGCCGGCGCCGGTGATAACGGCGACCTTGCCGTCGAGGCGAAAGAGGTCGAGAATCATGATTTTCTCCTGGAGAACGTTGGTAGCGCAAGGCTATTCATCACGTAGAAGGGCCCTCGTTCACAACGGGCCGCGAGAAACGACAAGGCACCAAACGACTGAACGTGACGAGAAGCGAGCAAAATTCCTGGCCAAGGGCATAATCGGAAAGCCCAAGTCTCTGAGAGCAGAGGTGCGCCATTTCTTGAAAGATGGCTCGTCATACTGTTGATGACTGGAGAAAGCCGGGCACGTCAAAATTCTGGCTTGTTTCAAGGCCAGCCATACGGGGCGAATCAAGTCGATTGATATTCAGGCGGTGGGCTGAGATGAAGATCAACGTGGCAGGACTCAAGGTCCAAGGTGCGAGCGCGTTACTTCTCGCTTGCCTGCTCGTTAGCTTCGCGGGAACACCGGTCAGCGCCGCCGGGCTCATCCCCCTGAACAATCCCAAAACCAACTTCACACCTCACCCGAACTTTCTGACCACGGTGTCGTGCACGAGTGCCCCGGGAGGTTGGAGTTGCGCGAACCCGTGCGCGTCGTCTCAGACCGCCTCGTTGCCCGTCTACACCAACAATCCGACCTGCACGCAGTACCTGCTGCACATTATTAACGCCGCGCGCAAGAGAGAAAACGTCAAACCAATGGTGCTGCCGACGAACTGGTACTCGTTGAGTGCAGGAGAGCAACTCTTCGTCCTGGCCGATCTGGAGCGAACCGCCCGAGGACTACCGCCATACCTCGGGATCAACAGAGTTCTCGACAGCTCGGCCCAACGAGCCGCACAAATTGGCACCGACCCCTCGGTCGCGCCGGGATTCCCCATTGGCCTTGACGCGCAACGGGTTCCGGGCATGGGCGGCACGTGGTCGACGGGATTTATGACACTGGAGGCGGACTTCGAGTCGATGTACAACGACGGGTGGAACGGAAACCGCGCCACTACCTTCAACGTTCTTTGCACCTCTGCGCGCGCGGCCGCCTGTTGGGGACACCGAGACGAACTGCTTGGCTACGACGGGCAGTACAACCCCGGGGTGGGACTGTCGTGCCGGAACTGCGAAATGGGAACTGGCTTCGCCAAAGTGCACGGCCAGAGCTCGTTTGCCGATCTGGTGGAGTTACCGGCGACCGGCGCGCCACCCATGATCTTCACGTGGGCCAAGAACGTCGCGCCGTATCTGACGTCCTAACAGTGGCGAGATTGAGACCGGAGAGGATCTCGCCGAGGTTGCCATGACAAGCTGACGAGGTGAGGACCGCCGACCACCTAAGAGTTCGAACTCTCGAAGAGAGCGAAGTCGACACCGTCTCACGGCACCTGGGATTGGCCCGTTTGCATCAAGGTGACGGGGCCTACCTGGTTGCCTGGCTCGAAGAGTTCCCGGTCGGCCATGCATATCTCACGCGCACGGATCCACCTCAGCTGCAAGACGTCGAAGTTCTCACAGCCTTTCGCCGTCAGGGCGTCGCTCATAAATTGGTGGCCGCGGTCGAGGCGGCAGCGAGTGCACGCGACGCGCGGGCGCTGCGGGTTTCGATGAGCGCGCGAGACTCCGATGTACAGAGGCTCTACCGATCGTTGGGCTTCGTCGACGTGGGAATCGCGCCGGTTGAAGTTTGCGGCATCATCACCATCCGAACCGGGCCAATTGAGGTCAACGACACCCTGTTGACTTGGGAAAAGGCACTCCCCGACGCTGGATCACTTTTGTCATGAACTCTCAGGCTCACAATGGACACTATGGGACCACTTCTTCGAGCGACGTCGACTGACTCTGCTAAGCATTGGGACTGGCAGTTTCTTCAAGACAGCATGTCTTAATTGACTTCAATGATCGGTGGAATTGATATGCAAAAAGTCACTCTGAGGTTTCCGTGTCAACCGGGCATGGGTTCAGTCTTGCTCGAAGGTTTGGCCGCCACTCTCGCCGAGACCCGATCCTACGATGGTTGTCACTCAGTTGAAGTCTTCGTCGACGCGGACAATCCCGACAACGCTTTACTCGTAGAGGAGTGGGAGACCCGAGGTCATCAAGAGAAGTACATGGAGTGGCGCGTCAGTACGGGCATGATCGAGATGATCCAGCCCATTCTCACGGCGCCTGTGGAGTCGCTCTATCTTGACGGACGGCCCATCTAGGAACGGCTAGAGGTCGGCCCAGCGATCTCGGCGCTTCACGATTTCTTTCAACTGGTTCTAAGGAAGTGTCGGAACGGCGCCCCGTCTAGAGACGAAACGGCTCCAGCATCGACGGCACACCGCGCGTCATGGAGAAGTCCCACGTGCCCATCTTCTCAGAGTTCGCACGGCCCCAATCGGCGCCCATTGCTCCCGACCAATATTCCGCGACCACACCCGTCAAGATGTCATTACCGCTTTAAGCATGAAGCATCGCCACCTTCTGGAGCCTGATGAAATTTCATAGTCGATCGTCGCCACTCCGTTTGCACCCTTTCGTGCCCGCAGTTGGCGTCGTGGCCGTTTCCATCGTTCTCACTATGTCGAGCAGCGTCATCGGCATCGCGGCAGGCGCCACGGGGGGTGCGGTGCCCCATTTAGGAACGCGAGTGTCCGCCGCGCCCTGTACGTCGCAAACGGTGCGTGAAACGACGTCGACCAATGAAAACTCCTACGGGCCTGGAGCCGTCGTCACTATGATCTCGTCACTTGACAACACATCCGCCCAAGCCTGCACGGTCGCCGTTGGTCCGACGTCTCCTTCTCTCACGGTGACCAATGCAAGTGGTGTTGAGGTGTGGAGCAGCTGCGGGGGCGCAGGCGAGACCCGTCCCTGTGCGTTGTACCTCATCCAAGAGACTCTCCAGCCCGGTGACACCTACGCAAGATCGGCGACGTGGGACCAACGTTCAGGGGACCCGACGGCGCGCGTGCCCACGGGTAAATACGTACTGACCACAAACTTCCTCGGCGTCAGCGGCCAATCCTCCACCACGTTCACTCTGACGGCATCCGCCCCGCCACACGTCCTCCACGTGACACTGGCCGATAGCGGACGGAAATACTCAATGGCCCGTGGCTCTAAGTTGTCGGTCCAACTCTCGGGTTCGACGATCTATACCTGGAGCGTGCCCGTCTCATCTAGCCCGGCCGTGCTAAAACGCACGGCAGGTTCATCGGGCGACACCGCACTCGCTACCTTTGTCGCTCAGGCGAAAGGCGACGCGCGAGTGACGGCGGTGGGTAACCCCAAGTGTTACCCGCAGTGCCTGATGCCGAGCCGCCTCTTCAGTTTCACCGTATCGGTGGTCGAATGAGGGTAGTCAGTGCGAGCGGCCTCGCGCAGTGGCGAGGTGCACTTCTTTTGTGACGCGCGTAGCCGTCGCCGCGGGGCTAGTGGTCGCCTACGAGTGGTGGGCCACGGGTATCGCGCCTTTTTCCACACTCGCCTACGCGCTCGTCGCTGTCCCATCGATCATCGCGCCGGTGCTGTACGCATCGATGGGCGCCTTTTCTTCCAATCGGGCGGATATGGCGAGCTACACCATTCCCCGCCATTGACTTGGCCATCGCATAATCAGAGTGGTGTGAAGGATGGTCGTATCAACCAGCAGCGCCAAGCGTTGTCGTGGTGGTTGAGGTCGTCGAGGTCGTCGTCGTAACCACCTTGATTATTGTCTCATTCAGTTTTTTCGCTGTGCTGCTCTTGAAATCTGCGCTGCCACTGTACACGGCGATAATTGAGTGAGGGCCCACGTCAAATGAAGAAATGCCGCCTTGGCCAGACGTGAAAGTGGCAACAGCCCGGCCTCTAGTCGGTCCCTTCGATTTCGCCACCACACTGACCCTGGCGAGTCTCGTCGAGCCGTCGTAGAACTGAACCCAACCGCTTGGGATGGCCCCGACAGATTGTTCGCCGACCGTCACGGTAGCGGTCAAGGTGACCGACTGGCCGAACACCGCCGGATTTAAGGTCGATACCAACGCCGTCGTAGTGGACGCCTTACTGATCGTGCGCGCGAGAACATTCGAAGTACTGGTCTTCCAGGTGCCGCCACTCGGGGTGGCGACGTAGATGGCGGAGATCTGGTGTGTTCCCACCGAAAGAGGGGCCAAAGTGCCGGTAAAAGTAATCGTAAAGGTGGACTCTCCTTTGCTTAGCTTGCCGGTGCCGAGCTTCTTTGAACCGTCCAAGAACTGCACCACGCCGGTAGGAGTGCCACTTCCCGAAGCGGCCACCACCGTCGCGGTGAAGGTGACGCTCTGTCCGTACACCGACGTGGTCCCTGACGACGTGAGGGTCGTTCGAGTCGACTTCAATGCGTCGGAGTGATAGGTGGCCGCGGAGGCCGAGCCACTCGCCATCGGGACGATCGCGCCAAGAGAGACCAGAATGAGCGACGCTCCGAGCCTACGTACGAGACAGTTCATCATCGCGCCACCTTCCGAGAGTCTCCCGTGTGCAGGGGAAACTACTGCCTCAGTACAAAAGAGGACCGCGTCATCGAAGGACGACCGCGCTCCTCCGAGGCGTGAGTCCAAATACCTCTCGACTGGTCTATTGACTCTATCCGCGCCGACCGAGCATTTTGAACCGGACTACCACTCGTGCCAAGAGGTCGTGACACTGGCGGAACCACGAACAAGCAGCGTCACAAGTAGTAACGGGACTACAGTCGAGCGTTGATTGGACCACGTACCGGTCTAAAGGAGCCAATGTGGCAAATCATGAGGTGTCAATGCCTCCACGAACCTCGTGAAGACCCTGCTTCGTCGAACTACCTTTTTGGTGCTGAGCGCACTATGCGTACTGGTGCTACTCACGAGCGGGATACTACGCACCGTCGACGGGCTCGTCGGCACGCCCAAGAGCTTCGCCGATACCGTGATCGCCACCGCGACCGCACGGGGAGTCGAAAAGAGCTTGGCGGATTCCGTCGTCACCAACATCTCAAAGAACGCCAGTCCTAGCGTGCGCGTCGTCATCGACCAGAAGCGACCCCAGATGGAGTCGGCCATCATTCGAGCGATGAACGAAGAGGCCAACCAAGCAATCGTGCGACAGTACCTCGAGCGGTTCTACAACGCGTTCACCAGTGATCACGGCGGAAAGATCAATATTCGACCCGCCGTCGAGCGATTTATCTCTGTCCTGCACCAAGTGGACCCGTCCGTCCCCACGATGCCGATCAAACTCAAGCACAGCGTGGTTCGCGTCAAGGCGGTCAAGTGGGCCGGCAACCTCTCGAGGTCCATTGGCACCGCGGCCTGGTTCGGGATACTGCTGGGACTCGCGCTGGCCATCGTCGCCGCACGATTCCTGATTCGCCGACCCTCGCGGCGACCGTGGGCCGTTGGAATAACCATTGGCGTTCCGGCTCTCTTACTCTTCGGCCTCGCGGACGCGACACGCTCTCGCTCGGGTACCGTCCATCTCGCGAACAGCACGGCGAGAATTCTGGTGCGCCATACGATCTATCGCGTTGACAGTGGTCTGACGGACAGTGCGCTGATCTTGTTCGTGGCCGACGTGCTGATTGTGGGCGGCTGGCTCTTCTTCGCTCGACTTTCGCGCCGACGAGCGGCGCCGACACTCCCCAACGCACCGGTCCTGTAACGATGGTCAACTCCGCTCGACCTAGTGTCGATGAGATGTCCGACCAACTCGCCGCGCTCCCGAACTACTTCTTATGGGGCACTGCCACCTCCGCATATCAAATTGAAGGCGGCGGCGTCAACACTGACTGGTGGCGCTTCGAGCACGCCGCGGAGACCGGGGCCGTCGAACCCTGCGAGAACGCCTGCGACTCGTGGAATCGCTTCGAGGAAGATCTCGAGCTGGTCGCTTCGCTCGGCCTTAACTCGTATCGGCTCTCCGTGGAGTGGGCGCGAATCGAGCCCGAGCAGGGCGTGATCTCTCAGTCGGCCCTCGATCACTACCGCCAGGTGCTTGAAGGATGTCATCAACGATCCATCCTGCCGGTGGTAACCCTGCACCACTTCACTTTGCCACTTTGGGTCGCCGACGCCGGCGGCTTCGAAAATCCGGAGATCGCCGCGTGGATGGGTCAGTACGCCCGCGTCGTGGGCGAGGCACTCGGCGAGCAGATCGGCGTCGCGTGCACGATCAACGAACCCAACATCGTGGCCCTCATGGGGTATCTCCTCGCCCGCTTTCCGCCACAGGTGACCAGTTGGGAGAGATTCTCCAACGTCAACACCGCAATGCGTGAGAGTCACGTCGCGATGCGCGATGCCCTGCGAGCGGGACCCGGCAACTTCCCGATCGGACTCTGTCTCTCAATGCAAGAGTACGAAGCCGTGGATAACGCGGAGGACCTGCTCGCCTCGTTCCTTGATGAGATGGAGGACAGGTACTTACGTACGACCAGCGACGCCGATGACTTTCTGGGTGTGCAGTGTTACACCAAGATTCTCATGGGTCCCGAGGGCATGGTCGAGCCCACCGGTGAAACCACTGAGATGGGGTATCTCTTTTGGCCCCAGTCGGTTGAATACTGCGTTCGTCGAGCCGCTCAAGTCGTGACGATACCGCTCGTCGTCACAGAAAACGGAATCGGTACCGACGACGACGCGCAACGTATTCGTTATCTAGGCGAGGCGCTCGAAGGCCTCGCTCACGCGATGCGAGACGGCATCGAGGTTCGTGGCTACTTTCAGTGGTCCCTGCTCGACAACTTTGAGTGGACGCTCGGATACCGTCCAAAGTTTGGCCTGGTGAGCGTGGACCGCGACACCTTCGCGCGAGTAGCCAAGCCGTCGGCCCAGTGGTACGCCAACGCGACGAAGAACTTTTCGCCTTAACAAGAGCCCCGGAACTTAGGTGACGGGCTCTCCGCGGTAGGTCCCGAACGACCAGCGATTCCCTTCGGGGTCGACTACCGAGAAATCTCGCGAACCGTGAGGGCTGTCGTGGATCTCGAACACGATCACCGCACCGGCCTCTTTTGCTCGTTGGTACAGCGCGTCGGGCTCGTCGGTGACGACGTATGCCCCCGAGGCTCCGGGGATCGGGACCATCGAGTCGTCGTCGCCTTCTCGAACACTGCCCAGAAAGATCCCGCCGCCGAGCGGCCACGCCAGTTGGGCGTGGTCCACGCGATCGCCCTCGCCAATGATCATCACGACCTCGAAGCCAAAACCCTCTTCCAGGAACTTGATAAGGGCACGGGCGTTTCGAGCGCGCAGGCTGTGCCAGACCTGCGCCGGTGGCGTTCCCTTGGTCATGTGGCGACTCCTCACTCTCGCTCCATTTAATCGCGCTAGAGGGACTCACGACAAAAGGGGACCAGCCCCGACCTGCGCGGAGGTGATCCACGTGGAGCGTGGAGAGGACAGCTCAGCGCTCGCGAGACGCCCAATCAATCACCGTAGAAATGTGCGAAGATGCGTCATGGGTTCTTCCGGAGATAAGCCAAGAAAACGTAGGTTTCGAATGCCTAAGGTACCCAGGGGCGAGGAGACCAACAACATCCAACTGGCCGGTCTGACCAACAGCGACGGCAGCGTCCACGGACCCCGCGTCGGTCACGAAGCAGCGCACGGTCGAAGTGAAAACGTTGGAAGATTTGGCAAGTTCATTCTGCGTCGCCTCGGACGATGGCCCAAAGAAGACGAGCCAACCCAGTCGACGTGACGGCGAAGTTCGATAACCGCGGCACGCCTTAAGGGGGTCACGCGGCGATGAAGGTCTCGGTACTCGATGACTACTTCGACACGTTGCGCACGCTCAACTGCTTCACCAAGTTGGCCCGACACGACGTCACGGTGTGGAACGATCACCCCGACAACCTTGATGAGCTGGCATTGCGGCTACGTGATACCCAAGCCCTCGTTCTGATCCGTGAGCGAACCGCCATCCGCGCCGCGCTTCTCGAGCGTCTGCCCGAGTTGGTACTGATCAGTCAGCGCAGCGTCTACCCGCACATTGATATTGACGCGTGCACCCGACTCGGGATCGTCGTCTCGTCTGATCTCCATCAAGGTTCGCCGTCCTACGCCACCGCGGAGCTGACGTGGGGACTGATCATCAGCGCGATGCGCCGCATCCCCCAACAGGTGACGTCGATGAAAGAGGGCCACTGGCAAGACGGCGTGGGCCTCTCGCTACGCGCCAAGACCCTTGGCATCTACGGCTACGGTCGCCTGGGCAAGGTGGTGGCCGACATCGGAGAGGCCTTTGGTATGAACGTCGTGTTCTGGGCCAGCGACGCGTCGAGGGTTCGAGCCACCGGCGACGGCAAAACGGTCGCGCCCTCCCGAGATGAGTTCTTCGAGCAGAGCGACGTGATCTCTCTTCACCTGCGCCTCGTCGACGCCACTCGCGGCGTCGTGACCCGCAGCGACCTGGGACGCATGAAGACGTCCGCGCTCTTCGTCAACACCAGTCGCGCCGAGCTGGTGGAACCGCACGCGCTGGTCGACGCGCTTCGCACCGGACGACCGGGCATGGCTGCTGTCGACGTCTACGAGAGCGAACCAATGCGAGATACGAAGGACCCGCTGCTTCAAATGAACAACGTCGTCTGTACTCCGCACGTTGGTTACGTGACTCGCGAGGAGTGGGAGATTCAGTTCTCTGAGGTCTTTGATCAGATCAACGCCTTCGACGCCGGGACGCCGACCAACGTCGTCAACCCCGAAGTGCTTTTGCACCGTCGAAGCACCTGAGCACATTTTCGAGTGGTGAAGGTACTCGGGAGTTCAGCTCCGGTGTACCGCTCGGCATGCGCAGGCCCGATTCACCAATCACCCGACCGCTTTCGTGCCGCCGATAGGCTCGCCTGATGTCGCCGCTGCTGGTCGTTGTGCTCATCTCGGCCGGGGTCTGCGCTTTTACGTGGATCGCGTCGCTGCTCACCGGGGCGACGTCGTGGGTCGACCAAATGTGGTCAATCGCACCGATTGGCTACGTGTGGGTCTTCGCGGGGTACGCAGATTTTGCGAACACCCGACTTGACGTGATGGCGTCGCTCGTGACGTTATGGGGCGTTCGACTGACGTACAACCTCGCGCGAAAGGGCGGCTACACGGGCGTCGAAGACTACCGCTGGGCCGTGCTTCGAGACTCTATGGGCCGCGCGCAGTTCCAACTCTTCAACTTCTTCTTCATCGTGATCTATCAAAACGCCATCCTCGTACTCATCACCTTGCCCGCCTTCATCGCATATCGGGACCGCGCTGCTACGCCCTTTGGTGCTCTCGACGTGTTGGTCGTGGCCCTCTTTCTCGCGTGCACGCTCGGAGAGACGATTGCCGATCAACAACAGTGGAATTTCCAGAGGTGGAAACACGACGAGGTCGCGTCCGGTCATACCCCGAGCCCACAGTTTCTCCAGTCGGGCCTCTTTCGCCTCTCGCGCCACCCCAACTACTTCTTCGAGCTGGCCCAGTGGTGGCTCTTTTTTCTCCTAGGAGCGCTCGCGGCCGATTCTCTGTTTCAGTGGAGCGTGCTCGGAGCGTTCCTCTTGAGTGTGCTCTTCGTCGGCTCGACCAACTTCACCGAAAAGATCACCCTCTCGCGCTACCCCGAGTACGCGCACTACCAGCGAAGTACGTCGGCGATCGTGCCGTGGTTCTCTAGAACGCGGGCCTACGACGTGCAGGCGTTGTAGCGCTCACCAGTTACGCAGCAACTCACCCGATCCGCTTATGGCGGACCGGGTGAGTCGGGTCGAGCTCTAAAAAGGTGAGCAGTTCAATCTCGACGCTTCTACTTCGAATCGCTGAAGACCGCGAGCTCGGTGTCCTCGGGCGTGCGTCGAGCGTGCCAGAGACCAAGACCGACTAACAACAGCATGATCCCCGCCAGGACAAATGACGCGATCGCGGCGTACATGGCGATGAGTCCGAATTCGGAGAAGGCGTAGGCCTCGAGCAACAGACCGCGCAAGGTCGTGCCTTGGAACGTGGTTTGCACTTCGGTAGCGAGCGCGGTGTTCGTGGGATTGGCCCGCGACGCGGCACTCACCTTGGCGTATACGCCGCCGTAGGGCATCTCAGAGAGGTGCACCGCGATGAAGTGGTCGGCGTAGGCCTCGGCCTGGGCGCCCGTCGTCAACTCTTGACCGGCGTACTTCTCGAGATAGGGCAGCATCGCCGGCGTGATCTCGGTGTCGGCCTTGGCCTGAGCGAACTCCGCCCTGGTCGGGAAGACGATGTCTTGCTTTACCAGCTGATTGCGCACGCTGGTACTGGTGAAGCTGTTGCCCCATAACAACAGGCCACCGGCCACCAAGAGCATGACCACGATAAGCAGACCCGCGGCGCTGGCGAGGAAGTCAAACATTTTGCGTTGCATACAGTCTCTCCTTGAACTTGTTCCGTACTCTCAGTGTTGGTCCTCGCCCTTCCACCTCAGTAGGGGCAAATGTCCCCACTAGTGGGGACTTTCGTCCCTAACGATTTGCCCCTCGTGAGGCGCATACTGAATCTGTGACCTTAGAAGTCGTTGAATTACCCATCAGTGAGTGCGAAAACGACGGCCAGAACTTAAGAATCAGTGGCCGCAACCTCGCTCGAAAGAGTGAGTCAGCGCATCGCTCATCGACCTCGCCCCGTCACATTTTCCTTTAAGAGATCAAGAAAGAGGTTCATCATGAAGGCACTCGTATATCACGGACCGGGATCCATGTCCTGGGATGAAGTTCCCAACCCGACGCTGCTCGCCGACACGGACATCATCGTTCGTGTTGATGTCACCACCATCTGTGGGACCGATCTTCACATCTTGAAAGGCGACACACCAGAAGTCACCGCGGGACGAATCCTCGGCCACGAGGCCGTGGGCACCGTGACCCAGGTGGGATCAGGCGTGAAGACCCGCTCCAAGGGAGATCGCGTACTCGTCTCGTGCATCACGGCCTGTGGCGCCTGTCGATTCTGCCGCGAGGGCCGCTACGGCCAGTGCCTGGGCGGGGGCGGCTGGATACTGGGCCACCTCATCGACGGCACTCAAGCCGAATTCGTGCGCGTGCCCTTCGCCGACACCTCCACGTACCTGGTACCGAAGAACGTCGCCGACGAGGACATCCTCATGCTGGCCGACATCTTGCCAACCGGCTACGAGGTGGGCGTATTGAACGGTCACGTGCAACCGGGCGACACCGTCGCCGTGGTGGGCGCTGGGCCCATCGGGCTGGCGGCCATCACCGGGGCGAGGATGTTTTCACCGAGCAACATCATCGCAATCGACCTGGCAGACTCGCGCCTCGAGGCCGCGAAGCGCTTCGGCGCCGACCTCACGTTTAACAACACTCGCCAGGACGCGCTCGCCTACGTGCAGAGCCTCACCGACGGCCTGGGCGTCGACGTCGCCATCGAAGCGGTCGGTGTGCCGGCCAGTTTCGAATTATGTACCGCGCTCGTGCGCCCCGGAGGTCACGTGGCCAACATCGGCGTGCACGGCAAGCCCGCGACGTTGCACTTAGAGAGCCTCTGGACTCGCGACGTCACGATCACCACCGGACTCGTCGACACTTACGCCACCCCCACACTGTTGAAGCTGGTTGCGTCGCGTCAAATCGACGTCTCGCACTTTGTCACCCATCATTTTGGATTGGACGACGTCATGTCGGCGTACGACGTGTTCGCCCGAGCGGCGGACACTGGTGCACTGAAAGTCGTGCTCTCTCGCTAACTCTGGTCGGCGAGGAGCTGAAGAAGTTTCGACGATCAAGGAGTTTCTCATGGAGAACACTCGAACGAAAGGTAGGGGAAGCGGGTCTATGTACGTTGCTCTACTTCTGACCGCCCTCGACGACTGGAACGAAGATCTCAGCGACGACGCGCTCATTGAGTACGTCCTCGCGTGTCGCGAGGAGATGCTCGGCGCACTGCCGCGTCGCGGTGAAGGTACGTACTCGGCCCTCGCCTCGGAGATTGCCTACGATCGCGCGCTGATCAAGCTGTGTGAAGCGCACGACCTCGAAGTGGTCGCCGCAAACTTCGCGCACCCAAAGGAAGAGCGCGCTCACTTGGAGTTCGAACTCGGGGCCGCAGGTTACGACCTCAACTCACTCGCTCGTCGGCGGCGAACTTAACGTTCCGTCGAATCAGCGTCGTGGGTGTCGATCATGAGTCTCGTAGCAAAGACCGCCGCTTCAGTTCGATTGCTCATATGCAGTTTGTTTAAGAGTCCCGTGATGTAGTTCTTGACGGTCTTTTCCGAGAGAAACATCGACTCGGCAATCTGGCGGTTGGTAAGTCCCTCGGCAATGAGATCCAACAGGCGTCGTTCCTGGGGCGAGAGAATGCTGAGCGGCGAGAGGGTCTTGGGGGGATGAGTGATGCGCTCGACGACTCGCGCGACAGCTCGAGGATCCATCAGCGAGCCGCCTCGGGCCACTTTCTTCACGTCCTCGACGAAATCATGCGCCTTGATCTGCTTCAAGATGTAGCCGGCGGCACCGGCCATCACGCTCGCATAGAGCGCTTCATCGTCCGCGAAGAATGTCAACATGAGACAGGCAATCTCGGGACGAGCGGATCGAATCTCGCGACAGACCTCAATGCCGCTCCCATCTTCGAGTCGCACGTCCAAGATCGCCACGTCGGGGTTGGTCATCGGAATTCGATGAAGCGCCTCGGCGGCCGAGGACGCTTCTCCGACGACTTCGATGTCATCGTCGAACTCGAGGAGACTGCGAATGCCCTCACGCACCATCTCGTGGTCGTCGAGCAAAAAGACCCGTATCGTCACAACTCCCATTGTGCCAGTGTTTCGACCATCTCCCTGACGAGGTGACGGGACCAACCTCGCTCCCAATCCTCGTTGGTACGCTCAAGGCCGTGCCCCATCGAAAAGTCAACGACCCGGTCAAGTTACGACGTTTGCTCGACGCGATATTGATGATCGAGGCCGATCTGGAACTGGCGGTCCTACTTCGCCACTTCGTTGAAGAGGCCTGTTCCTTGGTGAAGGCTCGCTACGGGGCTCTGGGCGTGCTCAATGACACGCGCACCGGTCTGGAACAGTTCATTACAGTCGGGCTCTCCGATGACCAAGAACAGCTGATCGGCACACCACCCACAGGACGAGGGGTGCTCGGTCTACTCATCACCGAGCCGGCCCCGCTGCGTCTGGACGATCTCACGGCCCATCCCGACAGCTACGGTTTTCCAGCTCATCATCCTCCGATGAACTCCTTTCTCGGGGTACCGGTGCGCGCGCGCAACGACGTCTACGGCAATTTGTACCTCACGGACAAAATAGGAGCCAAGCGCTTTACCGACGAGGACCAGTTCCTGGCCGAAGCGTTGGCAACGGCGGCGGGCATCGCCATTGAGAACACGCGCCTCCACGAGAGAATTCGAGCCGTGAGCGTGCTCGAAGATCGCGATCGCATTGCCAAGGACCTGCATGACCGCGTCATCCAACGCGTATTCGCCGTCGGCGTGACCCTCCAAGGTGCGACGCGACTGACCGATCTCGATCAAGTGATTCAAAAGGTCAACGATGCGGTAGATGGCCTCGAGGCCACCATGACTGAGATCCGCTCCGCCGTCTATGAACTCGGCGGCGCGGACATCCCCGGCGGTCTTCGCCAAGGGGTGCTCGAACTCACCGCCGAGCTTTCACCGATGCTCGGCGCCCGGCCCCACGTGTCGTTCGTTGGGCCCATCGATAACGCGGTGCCCCAGCGAACCGCGGATAACTTACTCGCCGTGTTGCGCGAGGCACTTACCAACGCGGGCAAGCACGCCCGGGCGACTCGCTACGTTGTCACGCTGACGGTCACGGATCAGGTGAAGCTCGAGGTGGTTGATAATGGAGTCGGCGTCGAGCTGGCGACCGAAGACGCCGGGGGTATGGGGCTGAAGAACCTTCGCACTCGAGCCGAAAGACTCCACGGAACGTTCGAGGTGCAGGCCGACGAGGCTGGCGGCACTCGAGTGACGTGGTGCGTGCCGATCTAGATCGGCGCAACTGAATGAATCGGCGCTAGGTTTCGACCGTGAGCACTGACAAGGCATTTGTTGACAAGGTCCTCATCGAAATGCTGCCGCTGGAAGTCAGCGCCAAGTCGATGTTCGGCGAGTTCGGCCTCTACCACCGGGCCAAGAACTTTGCGCTGATTTGTGACAACACTCTCTTCATCAAAGTCACCGAACCCGGCGCGAAGATCGCCGGCCGTATCACGAAAGAGTCACCGTACCCCGGGGCAAAACCGGCGTTCAAAGTCTCATCGGCCAGACGCCGCGACCGCGACTGGCTCGTTCAACTGATTGAAGTCACGAGTCGCGCACTCCCGGCGCCCAAGCCGAAGCCCAAGCCCAAAAAGAAGTAGAAGCCTTCAGGCGGGTCACCTTTCCGGTCAGGTCGATGGCGTCCTAGTGCGGCGAGAGAACCATCGCCCGGGCGCTGCTCCCCACGCCGATGCTGATGACTGGGCGCAGCGACGGGCGAAGCCAACGCATCACGAGATTCAAATCGTTCGCGGAGATGGCAACGCAGCCTTCAGTGGGGGCGCCGAAGCTCACGTGGAGAAAGAAGCCCGAGCCCGCCCCCTTGATAACGGGATCAGTGTTGTAGTTGATGACCACGGCGTGTGCGTACGCGCTCCCGGCGTAGAACAGATTTTCGGACTCGCCTCCCGGCGAGACCGGACTGATCACGTGGTGGTTGTACTGCGCCGAGGCGGGATTCTCATCCCACCAATCGTCGGGACCGGCGCGAAAGTACGCCAACCGGGTGCCGTTGTTGGCCTCGTTGCCAAAGGCTTGGGTCAACGTGAACACGCCCGCGGGCGTTCGACCGAGTCCCTCTCTCGTTGCACCAACGCCGTGAATCCCCACGTAGGCGAACATGGGGCCAAAGACTTGCACGAAGTGACCGTCACGTTGGCGTTGCCACGTTCTCACCACGGCCACCTCGGAACGCGACGAGGCCGCCTGCACCGTAATGACTTGGCCCGGCGTGACGTCCGTGGACGCGCCACCCGCAACGTCCCCTAACGAAAGACCGAGTGCCACGGCGGCGAGCATCAGCAGGTGTTTCTGAAGAATCTCAACACTCCTCGATGATGGTCAGTTGGTCGCTAGGCGCGGCGCATCCATCCTAAATTCGCGCGAGGAGTGTTCCGAGTGACTCACTCGTAGGACGCGTTGGTCCCGTCGCGGTAACTGCTCAGCACGGTTTGGCCCGCGCCGTTGCGTACACGTATGCCAGTTATCTTGCTGAGCGAGACGGCGCACGTCATCGTGGCATCTACCCCTTGACCCGACACCGTGCGGTAAGTGCCCGCCGTCCACCACGTACCCGAGGATGTCGACATCGACACGGTGTAGACGCCGCCACCGGGCAGACCGCTCTCGTGCAGATCGACCTTGGTCCCCCACGACTCGTCTATCAACATCACGCTGGCCTTCACCGTCGGGGCGCCACGTAGCGCCACCGTGCGCTGAACCGGCGTAGTCGGGTGCGCGGCGAACACCCCAATCAGTATCAACGACGCGGCGACGGCCCCCACGCCGGCCAACGCCGCCATACGTGCCACCCGTCGACGTCGTCGGAGAATGTCGGCCTCGTGAAGATCACCCAATACCCGCTCAAATAACGCTGGAGGAACCGCGGCCGTCGATTCCACGGCACTCGGATCGACGTAGCCAAGCGCCGTGAAGGTCTGGGCAAGCTCGACGGAGATGGCTCGGCATTCGACACAGCCTTCAAGGTGCGCGAGGAGACCGATCTCTTCTTCCCTCGAAAGATCGCCAAAGACGTGCATGGCCATCGCTTCGCGCCACTTTTCGCACCTCACCTCGTTCACTGATCCCACCCCGCCTCTTCCATCATGAGGCGCAACAACCGCAGAGCGTAAAACGCGCGACTGCGCACGGTCCCCTCTGGGAGAGCGAGGAGTTCGGCGACCTCGCGCCCCGAACGTCCGTTGAAGTAGAGCTCGGTGATGACGACGCGATGATCGGGATCCAGGCGCTGCAGGGCGAACTCCATCTGCCAGCCGAGCATCGCACGCTCCACGTGGTCCTCGGTTATGGGCTCTAAGCCATCTTCGAGGGGGAGTACGCGCAGTTTTCTCTGCTGGGTACTTAGGTCCAGAATCACGCGCCGCTCGATCGTAAAGAGCCACGTGCGCAGCGTCCCGAGGGTCGAATCGAAGCGAGACCGGGATCGCCAAGCTCGAACAAAAGTCTCTTGCACGACGTCTTCGGCGCTCTCCTTGGAGTTGAGTGAGCGTCGAGCGAATCCGTACAGCTCACCGCCGTGGGCTAAGAACGCCTCACGCAGACCGACTTCATCGGAGGCCTCTGGGCGCGTCTCGAGCGTCGTTCTTGAGGTCGTTCGCTCTCCGCTTTCGGACGCCACGGGTCGCGACTACCCGCGCCAACGAGAGGGACGATGCAGCCGAGGACGCATCAGATCAGCGACTCGAACAGCGACGACACATTTAATAGGCAATCCCACCACCGCCCGAAGCGATGGTGGTCGTTGTGGTGCCCGTCGATGCCTTCTTAAAGATCGTCGCGCTGGACGAGAATGACGCCGCCTTTACGAGATACCAGGTACCGCCAAAAGCGGCGATGCCTTCACCGTGGGACTGCAGTGAACCACTGTCACCGGCGTACGTATACAGCGGATACGAGTTGAACGTCACCTGCTTCATGGTCGAACTCCTCGTGACAAAGCCGATCTTTCCCTTGACGTTGGCCCCGAGCGTCACCTTGGTCACCGAAGCCTTCACGAGCAGGGGCGGCCACGTGGAAAGACAGGCGCCGCTGCACTTGATCTTGGCGCCTTTTTCCGAACTCAGGATGTACAACGTGCGCGACGAGTGATTGACCAGCGCACCCGAAAAGCCGGTGACGTTGGCCGATTTCAAGGTCGCCGACGTCGCGCCCGAAGCGCTCACCATTGGCACCAGCAAGACCGCGCTCGCCGCGAGCGCCACCGTCCAAAGTCGGACGTGCCGGGGTCCGAACCAACCTCGTTGAATCCGTGGTGTTTGCACCTTTGACATTCGATTTCTCCTTCGGACTTCGCTCCACACCGGCGAAGTGCCCTACTTATGAATACCTAGAACGCACTCGAAATGTTCAGACGAAGTTCAAATTACCGGAAAACGCCCAAGTTGACCACATGAGCAAGTTCCCTCGAGCGGTTCCAGCTCGTGAACTGCGACTCAGAGGTCCGAAGGGATCAAGGCAAAGTGGGGATTGAAGATGAAACCAACGATCGATCCTTGGGGGGTCTGGACCGTCGCAGTGATAATGCCCTCGCCCACGTCACCGACCGGACTGTGCTCGATCGCCCCGGCCGCAAGAGCAGATTCTACGGCGCGAGTGACGTCGTCTACTCCCCAATAGGTCAGCGCTCCGGCAGCCTCATCGCCGTCGGGGAGTAAACCCAGTTCGTAGCCGCCGGGATTGAACCCGACGTAGAAGGGTTCATTAAAGTACGGCGCCATGCCCAGAAACTCGCTCCACCACGCGGTGGCCGCGGCCAGATCGGGCACCGGGTAGATCACGGTTCGTAGACCCAAGAATCGAATGCTCACGTTGGCCTGTTTAGCAGATTCATCGCGAAAGTGTCCGAAGGGGACTGCGAGGTGGTCGGAGCGAGGCGAGATTCATCAGCGCGTCGACGATACCTTTCAGTATGTTGCGCTGGCGAGCTGCAGCGCGAGCTTCGGCCATTCCACGAAGATCAAAACTTTCTCCTCGATTAAGTTGGTGACGTGGAGCCACAAAAAGTCATTCTCTACTACTGCTTCACGCCGCTCGAGGACCCCGAGGCGACGCGGCTGTGGCAACGTACGCTCGGTGATGGGCTCGGTCTCAAGGGTCGCGTTCTTCTTTCACCGCACGGGATCAACGGCACGCTGGGCGGTGCCATGACCGCTTTGAAGACGTACGTCAAACAGACCAAGGAGTACCCGGGATTCAAGCACACGGACTTCAAATGGTCCGAGGGTACCGGCAGTGACTTCCCGCGCCTGCGGGTCCGCGTTCGAAAGGAGATTGTTACTTTTGGCGCGCCCGGCGAACTCAAGGTCGATGAGCACGGCGTGATCGGAGGCGGAGTTCGCCTGAGCCCACGCCAGGTCAATGAGCTGGTCGCCCAGCGCGGCGCCGACGTCGTGTTCTTCGACGCGCGCAACGCCTTTGAGGCCAAAATCGGTAAATTCAAGAACGCCGTCGTGCCCGACGTGAGAGCCACGCGCGATCTGGTCGCCGAACTCGACAGTGGGAAGTTCGACCATCTAAAGGACCGGCCGGTCGTGACTTACTGCACCGGGGGGCTTCGCTGCGAAGTGTTGTCCTCGTTAATGAAGAATCGCGGATTTAGCGACGTGTATCAGATCGACGGTGGCATCGTTCGTTACGGCGAAGAGTTCGCTGACGAGGGATTATGGGAAGGCTCACTCTACCTCTTTGATGGCCGAATGAATTTTCAGTTCAGCGATCGCGCCGTGACCATCGGCCGCTGCGAGCGCTGCGACGCGCCCACCAGCACCTTCTACAACTGCGCCAACCTCGCGTGCCGCAAACTCATCTTGCTCTGCCCCTCGTGCCAAGCGGACAACGTCAGTACCAACTGCTCACCGACTCACCAAGATCTTTGATCCCTAAGGACCGCCGAGGATGTCTCGAGTCTTAGGTGTCAACTTCGACGAGACGAACGAGCGCTCGGTGCGCGGCCCGACGAACTCGTGGTACGGGGTCGTCTTCCAGTTCCGAGATCGCCTCGAGCGCGTCGTCCACGCGATGGCGCGCGACGACCTTGGCGCCCATCTCGCGCACGCGCCACGACTCATCATGCAACGAATCCACGAGAACCGTGGTGGCGAGCTCGTCCCAGGCGTAGAGCAGTCCACGCAACACCCACACCCTGGGCCAGTAACCCGTGACGCCGCCCGCGTCGCCGCGCAACACGACCGCGGCGGCCGGTCCCGCCAAAGCGAGCAGAAACTCCTCGTCAATCACTTCGCCTTTTAGAATCGACACGCACTTGGCCGCGACGTCGCGCGTCCCGCGTCGGGCGCACTCGCCCTCGATGCTCTGGCGCGGCGTCATGCCCCACTGGCTCACCATTTCGCCACCGGCTCAGCGCGCAGTACTTGCCAACTCACGGTGCCACCTTCACCCAAGAGCCCGCGCCCGACGATTCGAGGATCCCTCGACGCGTCGACGAGGCCAACGCATCGCTACGGGGTCTCCACCCAAATTCGCTTCGCCGCTTCCATCGAGAGCGTGAGCGGCGTGCCCGCAATCGTGATGGCCACCTGATCGGGCTCGAGCCTGGTTGAGCTCACCATCACCTCGGTACCTTCTTTGATGGAGTGCTCGGCGAGCATCAACAGTAAAGCGGGCGCCTCGTGCTCGGCCACTTCGGAGATTCGTCGAATCGAGCCGGGCGTGCCGGGTTCTAAGTCCGCCAACGCCACCAGTACGCCGTAGGGCGCGACGCGCCCGGGAATGACATTCCCGTGTGGGCACGTGGGGGGCGAGCCCATCGACCGGTCGATCTGGTCGACGACCGCATCCGAAATCGATGAGGAGACGCGCTCGGCCTCGACGTCGGCCGCGGCCCAGTCGAAATTCAGCACGTCGGTGAGCCAGCGCTCGAGTATTCGGTGACGTCGAACCAGCGCGGTCGCGATGCCCGCGCCGCTTTCCGTGAGTGCCACAGTACGGTCGGCGCCGAGCACGACCCAGCCATCTCGCTTTAAACGTTGCAACGCGTCACTGACCGTGGGCGCGCTGACGCCGAGCCAGAACGCGAGGCGACTGGGTCGCACGATCTCGCCTTCGCCGGCAATGCAGTAGATCGCCTCTAAGTATTTGTCCACCGTGGCGGAGTGCGATATCGCCATCTAGATGTCCCTCGCGATGGGTCGCCCGTCAAACGTGTGACTCGGGTCCTCTTCTGGTCCTAGGTGGCGCGCACGCTGGTGGCGACGACGACGTCCACTTCGCACAAAGGCCGTCGTGCTCACGGCCACGTACACGACCCACACCAGCACCTGAAGAATCGTGGGGCGATCGGCGTAACCCAAAAGGGAGTGGAGGACGTCACCGATGCTGCTGCCTTCTGAGACAACGTGGCTCGAGTTCCACAACACGTGACGGCCAAAGGGCAGCCAACCAAGCCCTTGCATGTTCTCAACGGCGTCGGCGAGAAGGCCGGCGGCAAAGACCATGAGCACCACGCCCAAGATCTGGAAGAAGCGGCGAAGGTTCAATTTCGCACCGAGTCGGTAAATAGCAAAGGCCACGCCGAGCGCGAGCGCGAGTCCGAGGCCAGCCCCCAAGAGTAAGTAGTTGCCATGCAGTGGCGCACCCGCCTGCTTGGAGCTGGCAAAGACAATGGCCAACGTGAAGACCATGGTCTCGAGACCTTCTCGTCCAACGGCCTGAAAGGCCAGGAGCCCGAGTCCCGCTCGGGCGCCTCCCGAGAGTGCAAGGTCGCTTCGACGCTCCAGATCCGTGGCGAGTGAGCGTGCGTGGCGCTGCATCCAGAACGTCATGTAGGTGAGCGCCCCCGCCGCCACCAAGTAGGTGGCGGTCTCGAAGTAGGTCTGGACGTTCGATCCGCTGTACTGATCAATGAAGGCGTAGGCGGCGATGCCCCCGGCCAACACCAGCACCAAGGCGGCGGCCACGCCGAGATAGACGTCACGAAAATGTCGCCGTTGTCCGATTCGTTTGAGGTACGACAACAAGATCGCGACGATCATCGACGCCTCGATCCCCTCGCGGAAAAAGATGACGAAGGTGGGGATCACGCGTTAGGTCCCTTGGCTCGAGCCGCTTCTACCTCGACCGCCCCAGCGACGAGCGGTGACATTGCGAAGCACCGAACACCACCTCGAAGTTTCATTTAGGTTAGGCTAACCGAATGAAATATTGATGTCAACGCTGGCCGCTCCGGGCCAAAGTCGACTGTAGTACCTGATCATCAGGCATGTCTTGAGCAGGGGGCGCCCGTATATACTTGCTTGTTATCAAGCAATTACCTCACCCACGATGGAGTGACGTTCGATGACGCAGATGGCAACCGTGCACCACGATCGGTACAAATGGATTGCCCTCACCAACACGACCTTGGGCATGTTCATGGCGACGATCAATTCATCGATCATCTTGATCTCACTGCCAGCGATCTTTCGCGGCATCGGCATCAATCCCCTCTCGCCGGGCAACGTCGGGTATCTGCTCTGGCTCTTAATGGGTTATCTCCTCGTGACGGCGGTCTTGGTGATCAGTCTCGGCCGTCTCGGCGACATCGTCGGACGGGTTCGAATATTCAACTTCGGATTTGCCGTGTTCTCGATTGCGTCGGTGCTACTCGCACTCGATCCCTTTCGCGGCGCTTCGGGGGCCCTCTGGCTCGTACTGTGGCGCCTCGTCCAGGGCGTGGGCGGCGCGATGCTCTTCGCCAACTCGAGCGCCATCTTGGTCGACGCATTTCCGGCCGACCAACGGGGCTTCGCGATGGGCGTCAACCAAGTCGCGGCGATCGGCGGATCGTTCGTCGGGCTCATCGCCGGAGGACTACTCTCCATTGTCGACTGGCGTTTGGTCTTTTGGGTCTCGGTGCCCTTTGGACTGCTCGGCACGATCTGGGGCTATATCAGCCTGCGCGACAACGGCATCCGCTCACCCGCCAAGATCGACTGGTGGGGCAACCTCACCTTCGCGGTGGGACTGACGTCACTGCTGGTGGGCATCGTCTACGGCATCGAGCCCTACGAGACGAGCTCCATGGGTTGGACGTCACCGCGGGTCCTCAGCGCATTTGTCGTCGGCATCATCTTTCTCAGCGCGTTCTTCGTCATCGAGACTAAGGCCGTGGCGCCCATGTTCAACTTGCGGCTCTTCAAGATTCGCGCCTTCTTTATGGGCAGCGCCGCGGGTCTCTTGGCCGCGATTGCGCGCGGTGGGCTGCAGTTCATGCTCATCATCTGGCTTCAGGGCATCTGGCTACCACTCCACGGATTCAGTTACTCCGACACGCCTCTATGGGCCGGAATCTTCCTCTTGCCCTTGACCGTGGGGTTCTTGTTCGCGGGGCCGATCTCGGGTTATCTCTCGGATCGACACGGCGCGCGCATACTCTCCACTACGGGTCTGATGGTCTTCGGCCTGAGCTTCGTGGGACTGCTCACCGTGCCCACCAACTTCGCCTATTGGATCTTCGCGGCCCTGGTGTTCATGAACGGCGTCGGCGGCGGGATGTTCTCCGCGCCCAACGCCGCTGCAATCATGAACTCCGTTCCCGCTGACCAACGCGGCGGCGCGGCGGGCATCCAGGCGGCCTTTATGAATACCGGCATGGTCCTCTCGATCGGCATCTTCTTTTCGCTGATGATCGTGGGCCTCACCAAGACGCTGCCCACGGCGATGTACCGAGGACTGCTCTCGCACGGCGTCGCCGCGAGCCAGGCGCATCACGTCGCCAACTTGCCCGCGGTGGGGAGCCTCTTCTCATCGTTCCTGGGTTACAACCCGCTGAAGAGTCTTCTAGGTTCCCAGTCGCTCGCACATGTCTCTCACGTCCAGTGGACGACGCTGACGGGCAAGCACTTCTTTCCCAATCTGTTACAGAGTCCCTTCCACCACGGATTGATCATTGTCTTTACGGTCGCCATCGTGATGTCGATCATCGGCGCACTCTTCTCCGCCCTTCGCGGCGAACGGTTCATCAACCTTCAACACTCCGTCGCCCAGCACGCCGGTGAGCTCGCCGAGATCTCCGGCGCGGTACCGGGCGAGATTGCCCTCGACCAAGAAGTCGTTCGATGACCTCGCTCCAGAGTCCGCTCGCCGAGCGAACGACCGCCGCGGCGCGACTGCGCTTCGTCCTCGTGCGTCTGGCTCGGACACTTCGCCGCGAGGGTGAGTCCACGCTCACCGCGTCGCAGGTCTCGGCGCTCGCCACCGTCGAAGAGATGGGGCCACTACGCATCAGCGCGTTGGCGGCGCACGAATCCATGGACCCCTCGGTCGCCACGCGAGTCGTAGCGGGACTGGAAAGTCTGGGGCTCTTGGAGCGCACGGATGACCCCGACGACCGGCGGGCCAGTCTCATTGATCTCAGTCACGTGGGCCGCGCCACGTTGAGCGAACTATGGCACGAACGGACCCTTCGACTGAGCGCCCGACTCGAACGACTCACCGCGAAGGAGCGACACGCGATCGAAGCCGCGTTACCGGCGTTGGACAAGTTGACGCGCGACGCGTAGCGACGAACTGGTCGCCTCGCCTTAACCCAGCGCCGCGTCCAAGGTGATCGTCGTTCCGGTCAGGGCCTTACTGACCGGGCAGTTCAACTTGGCGACGTTGGCCGCCTCGACAAAGCCGGCCTCGTCGAGTCCAGAGACCTTGCCGCGAACTCGTATGGCGATGTCGGGGATGCGAAAGCCGCCCGCGGGGTCCGGTCCCAATCGAACCTCCACCTCGACCACGAGCGACTCGGGCGTGCCCCCGGCCGTCGCGACGCCGTTCGATAGGGCCATCGCGTAACACGCGGCGTGCGCCGCGGCGATCAGCTCCTCGGGACTGGTCGTGCCATCGGCCTCCTCGGCCGCTCGCTTAGGGAACGACACGTCAAAGGTCGCCACGCCACTACTGACGAGCTCAACCCTCCCGACGCCGTCTTGGAGACCTCCGGTCCATGTGGTGCGCGCTTTACGTGTGGGCATGCTTCACTTCCTCTCGCTCGATGACACCTCGCATCCTACGGTGACGCCGTCAATGGGGCCAATGGGCGCCCGGGGTGAGCGAACACCAGCTTCACCCTTTCGAATGGTCCGGCGACGCGACCCTTCGCCTCGGGCCACGTGGTGTTACTAGGGATCAACGAAGCGAGCCACCGTGAAGGCGATGGTGGTGGGAACGCTCAGGGCAAAGACCACCAGCATGAGCGTGACGAGCATCAGCGACGAGCCGCGAGTGTGATCACGCACGAACGCGAATTCGATCATGCCCGACGTGATGACGTAGGCCAGCAGTGCCCACTTGAAGACGCTCACGAATGTCGCCCACGCGAACTCGTTGATTCGAGCGAGCAGTATTCCCGCCAGGACCAGTAGCACGACTGCGCCACACAGTAACGCGGTAGCGAAACCGAGTGGCGCGATGCGGGGCGCGTACGAGGCGAGCATGATCCCTCCGACGACGACGAGTCCGAGCGCGCCGGCGCTCAGCCAGCCAATGGGCGGCATAGCTCGATCGGGGCGCACGACCGGCGGAGTTGCGTTCGTGATACTCATCGTGACCCCAGTCGGGTCATGATAATGAGCGTGGCGATCTGCATCACGCCGGTAATACCCGCGGTGTAGATGAAGCGTTTCATCAGACGTCCGATTCGTTCACCATTGGGCACCGGTTTATTCATCTCGTATAGCACCGCAATATTCGCCGGCTCCAACACGCCGAGCGCAATCGTCGCCATGACGCCCACCACACAGAACGACACGATGAGCCACGCGTGATTGGGGTTGGACACCGCGAGATTGCCCGCGTTTCTAGCGACCTGGAATCCGGTGGCGAGCGTCATCATCACCACGGTGGGCATGATGATCACCATCTTGGGCATGAAGCGGGCCGAGAACTCTGCGCGCGAGGGAATCGAGAGCCGTCCCAGAATCGGGCCGATCACCAATCCCACGAAGAGATCAATCCCCGTCCAGAGCCCTCCGCCCACCACGTGGTTGAACATCAGTCCCCACTGCCAGTTAAAGCCGATCGACAGTGCGACAAAGATCACGGCCGGCGCCACTACGGGCAAGCCCTTTAACGGGACGACCTCAATCTTCGCTCGTCCCACGTCGAAAACGTGGTGGGCGTCGACGTCGTTCACGATCACTTCTTCACTCATGGCTCCCCCTGTTGAGAGGACTTTACACAAAGAGAATCGCCGACGCCGACCTTTTGTCCGGCGACGACCCGCGAGGTCAGTTCCCGTCTTGTTGGGGCGCAAACCGCCTCTTTGGCATCCGGGGGCTCGCTCTGTCATGCTAAGGCGATGACAAAACTCACTACTCACGAGGACGGAATGCCGATCTGGGTCGACGTCGCGGTCGAAACCGCCGAACAGCACCACGACCTGCGCGCCTTTCTCAGTGCACTCTTTGACTGGACGTGGGACCTCGGTGGCCCTGAGATGGGTTACTACTCCATCGCCTCACACGACGGATCATCGGTGTTCGGTCTCGCTCAGAATGATGGGGCCCGAGGGGTCGCCACCACGTACTTTTCGACCTCGACGATCGAACGGACCGTCGAACAGTCGGTGGGACTCGGCGCGAGTGTCACCATGCCCGTGACGTCCGTCATGGATCTGGGCACGATGGCTTTGCTGAACGATCCCACGGGCGCGTTGTTCGGCCTCTGGCAACCCGGTACCTTTCAGGGCTTTGGCGTCGCGTACGAACCCAACGCGCCGGGCTGGTTCGATCACGTCTCGCCCGATCCCGACGTCGCCGCGCGCTTCTACTCGACATTGAGCGGACATCAGGCGTCGTCGCCCGAGCCCTCGATGCGAATCCTGCAAAACGGTGAGCAGTGGTACGCGAGTCTGTCCCAAACTCAGCCGGGCGACGCCGCCCACTGGCAACCGATCTACGTCGTCGACTCCTTGAAACGAATACACGAAGTGGTTCCTCGCCACGGCGGCGCCATTGTCATTGAAGAGATGCCGGTTCCGGGCAGCGCCCTCTGCGTCTTTAGCGAGCCGGTCAACGGCACGTTAATGACCGTGATGGCGGCGGGCGACCACCCCAGCTAAGAAGCATCCGACCGAGACACTGTCGTGACCAATGGCGTCGCGCCGAGTTCGGTACACCGCGACAAATGTTGCGTAATCAAAAAATATTTTTACCGGCATTGAGTGCAAGTGGAGACTTCGCTGTTCAACCGCCTCTCGCATCAATCCTGGGCCCGTGCGACTACGACCAATGGTTCTGCGCAAGAAAAACTCTGGCTAGAAAATAAAATTTATTGTGAATTGACCATAGAATTCTGGCTGCTCGCGCGGTAGATTTCAGCGAGCTGAAACGCAGCTATTACGTGCTCGTTGCCCTCACAACCAGCAGAGAAAAATCAGACGCGGAGCAATCACATGATGAAGAGATTTTATAAGTTCGCCCTTGGCACGGCCACCGTCTCACTGGTAATGGCCGCGTCGCTGCAGAGCGTCTCCGTGGCCAGTGATGGACCCCCGGTTACGGCGGGGCCGCCGAGCGTACTGGGACTACTGGGTAACGGACCTTGGCAGGTCGACAACAACACCGCCGGTGTGAATCGGGCGTGCGCCGCCTCTTCGACCGACGCGTCGTGCAACGCGCTCGTCCTCGAACCCGACACCACCCCTGGACAGAGCCCCTTTGGCACTTCCGGGCTGGGTCGAGCGAAGCACGACGGCACCTTTGGTTCTAACTACCTCGCGCTCAGTCCCGCCCAGATCATCACGGCGTACAACTTCCCCACGACGAATTCGACGGGCGGACTTCCGGGCACCGGCAAGACCATCGCCATCGTGGATGCTTACGACGATCCGAGCATCGCGAGTGATCTGGCGACGTTCGACACCCAGTTCGGTATTCCCCAACTGGCCTCATGCGTCATTACCCCCACCAGCGGCCCGTGTTTGCAGAAGGTCAATTGGCAGGGCGGCACGACGTACCCCGCGTACGACCAGGGTTGGGCGATGGAGATAAGCCTGGACGTCGAATGGGCGCACGCTATCGCCCCCGGCGCGAGCATTCTGCTCGTTGAGGCGAACTCGAATCAGTGGCCCGACCTCGTTCGGTCACTCCCCTACGCGTCGGCGCATGCCCAGTACGTGTCAATGTCCTTTGGCGGCACGGAGTTAAGCGGCGAGAAGACCTACGACCTAGGTTTTACCAGCACGAGCACGAGCTACTTTGCCGCGGCCGGCGATACCGGCCTGGGTACCGAATGGCCCTCGACGTCGCCCAAGGTGATCTCGGTCGGCGCCACGACGTTGAACCTCACGACTTCTGGGACCATATCTTCTGAGACCGGATGGACTAGCGGCAGCGGCGGATGTAGCACCTACGAAACCGCGACCACGAATCAAGCGAGTTACCCGACCTACGCCCAGGTGAGTTGTGCTGGCAAAAAGGCGACACCCGACGTCGCCGCGGACGGGGACCCCAATACTGGTGGCTACGTCTACAACTCGAACAACTACTACGGGACCACCGGCTGGTTCACGGTCGGTGGAACCAGCCTCGCCACTCCAATTTGGGCCGCGCGAGCGGCCAACAGTGGCGTGACCATCAACTCCGCCTACATTTACGGCACGAATACCATCAACTTCCACGACATCACGGTCGGCGGCAACTCGGCCGGCTGTCTCGTGGGCTTAGACCTCTCGACCGGACTGGGCAGTTGGAACAACTAGTTCCTTGAGCAAACGGCCCCTACGGCGAACTGGCCTATTAATAAGGTCAGTTCGCCGTAGGGGCCGTTTGCCGAGAAGTATCAGCTAGTCGCTTCAAATGGTCGCCACGCCCGAAACGATTTCCAGGCCAGCGAGTTGACAACGTATACGGCAACCTAACCAACGGACGCTTCGTGGCTGATCGGCGCGGTGAATCGTCGGAGCCGTCGCGGCCCACGTGTTGCGCTGGTTAACCCGTGTGGTCGATCACACCGTGAGTGACTGGATGAAGAGGGGAATCGACTTCTTGAAGTGCCGGATATTAAGTTGCTGGCGGATGAAGTTCGACACCGCTTGGGTCCGGCGGCGCCCGAGTGCTGAGTTGTCACTGAACCCCGTCACGGTCATCGAGCTCGCCCCGTCATGAACAACCGCCGCCGCGAACTTCGTCAGCTGCGACTTCATCTTGGCACTCAGTTTGGCCGAACCCGGAGCGAAGTGGGCCAGCTGCAAAGTGAGGTTGCCGGCCTTCATGACGATCACGCCCAGCGTGAAGGCGCTCTTCGCATTGGAGCCCACGAAGCCTTGCACGGCGGCGGTGTGGCTACCGGTCGCCAACGACGAAGGGATCGTAAGAATGACGGAGTAGCTGCCGTCGGGTTGGACCACGGCGGTGCCAATCAACGTGCCGCCTGAGTACATGTAGATATCCACGGTCGTCCCGGGAACGAATCCGGTCCCCGTGAAGGAGGCCGTACCGCCTTGGAACAAGACCACCGCCGTCGAGCTTCCCGCGCCCATAGTCAATGTCGTGGTGATGCTTGCTGACGACGATCCACTGCTCACCGTGGCGCTGTTGCTCGTCGTCGAGACCGTGGACGTTGACGTCGTGCCGTCCGAGGTGACCTCTCCCGCGCCCGGAGTTAGTTCGGTGGCCGGTGGCGAAACGCTCGCGGCCGACGGTGTCGCACCGGCCGAAGAGGACGACGATTCCGACTCCGAGAGTGGGCCGCTCGACGCGGCGGCAACAGTAAAGGTGTACGTGGTGCCGTCGGTCAGGCCGGTCACGACGCAGAAATTGGCCGTCGACGATGAGCACGTGGCCCCACCCGGCGACGCCGTTACCAAGTACACGACACCCGTGAAGCTCGAGGCATTCGCCGCCGGCGACCACGAGACCACTGCTTGGCCATCGCCGGCGACCGCGCCGACTCCTGAGGGCGCGCCAACGACCAAGGGATTAATGACAAAGCTCTGGAACGCGGTGGCAGCGGCGTACGCACCGCTAGCGGTGACGTTGGCGGTGACGACGCACGTGCCCGCGGCAATGAACGTGACGGTGGTCCCGCTCAGCGAGCACCCCGTCGACGAACCCAACGTGAAGGTCACCGTGCCATTTGCGGCGGTCGCGCTGACGACGTACGATCCCCCAACCACCGCGTCGGCCGGCGGCTGTGAGGTAAAGGTAATTGACTGAATGACCTGTGCAGCAACGTTGATGGACTGGCTATTCGTACCGGCCAAGTAACCCACGCTCGACGCGACGCCAGCGTCGATCGTGCACGTGCCCGAGGTAACAAACGTAACGATGGTCCCCTGCAAAGTGCACACCCCCGCGGACGTGGCGTCTACCGCGAACGTGATCGTTCCGCCGCTCGCGGCGTAGGCGCTCACGCTGTACGACTCTCCGACCACAGCGCTGTTGGGACCGCCGACGAAGTTGACCGGGTTGGCCAGTACGTTACCGCCGCCGCCGGATGATCCAACGGCGATAGTCAGCGTGACGGACGACGCCGCGTAATCAGGGCTACCCGTTATCGTGGCTGTAATCACGCAAGTTCCGGACACGGTGAACGTGACGACGCCCGAGGTTGGATCCACCGTGCACGTATCCGCCGAGTACGTGATGAAGCCGGTACCCACGGCTACAGCATTGGCAATGTAGGTTTCCCCAACGTTCGCCGAGTCATACCCAGTAAAGAAGATGTCGTTGTCAAAGGTCCAGTCTGGGTCGTTCGTAAAGGAGAGCTGCGGATCTCCCGGCACCACGGTCAAGGTCAGTGTTGCCGATCCACTCGTGTAGCCACCAACCGCTGGCACGCTGGCCGAGACGACACACGTGCCAGTACTCGCGAAAATGACTGCGCCGGAGTATACGGCGCAGCCAGCGGAGTTAGCGCCTTGCACCGAGTACGTCACGCTCGCCGAACTCACTTCAGTCAAGTCAATGGTATAAGTAGTGCCATATGCGCTGGAGTCCGTCGCGACATTGCCACTGGTCCCGGCAGTAACAAAACTTAAACCTGGATCAATAGGAGATCCCAGGGGCGTTAGCGCCAACGAGCTCGAGATCGCACCCTCGGGAGAGCTCAGCCAGACGGTGCCGTCGCCCACCGAGGTAATCGTCGCGTGGTAAGTGTCGCCTTGGATCAGGCCGGCGAAGGTGTGCGCGCCGGTGTTGGCGTCGGAGTAGGTGACGTGGGTCGAGAGCGTCTCGTTGTAGAGGGTGATCGTCGAGGAGGCGGCGTGGGCGTCAGGAGTGTAGGTGACCGAAAGAGACGTGCCGCTCAACTCAGAGATCGTCGGGGCCACGGGCGTTGTGAGCGTCACGTTCAAACTCAACGAGGAGGAGACTGCACCCTCGGGGGAGCTCAGCCAGACGGTGCCGTCGCCCACCGAGGTGATCGTCGCGTGGTAAGTGTCGCCTTGGATCAGGCCGGCGAAGGTGTGCGCGCCGGTGTTGGCGTCGGAGTAGGTGACGTGGGTCGAGAGCGTCTCGTTGTAGA